>ULVW01054780.1_pt1 | contig 45359 bp, 27 predicted proteins | sample 1959801 | NCBI WGS metagenome assembly ULVW01 (sample SAMEA4835796, study PRJEB28245) | human gut metagenome | biome: gut microbiome; material: fecal sample | place: Denmark | collected 2008
CCGCTTGCCATGCGGGTTTCGGGAAGCCACGCAAAACGCCGCCTTTTTTGTCCGTATCCATAACATTATTACACAACCTTTCTTATTCCGTTATCCCACCCGGAAAAACCCGGCGAAAGCAGAAAGTTTTAACCCAAATCGGTCTTTAGACTTCGGGCAGATTGCCTGTTTATGCCAGACAGGTTTCTTTACGCTTGGCCGAAAGCGTGGCGGGCCACGTTGAGGACAAGCGGAGAGAAAGATGTCGGCAGAAACGGGTAAGATGCCCGGAGAGCCTGCTCGTGCCGGCTTATAATTGGCGATTCATTATTTATTTGCGTTCTAATGACGATTTGGGTTTAAACCGCAACGGTTTTTATTGCAAAATATGTTAACTTTGCAACTGCCCCGACCACGCCGACGCTGCCGGGCAGCGGGCGGGAAAGGGCACATATATGTGAAAGGCGTTTACATGGCGCTTTGTTCTTGACACTCTGAAACTTCGCAACTTTCAATTACCGTCGGGAACATGGCAACGGTAGATGTCCGTGGGTATGTATTCAGTATCGGCATGTATGCTCCGCAGTGCGGCGGCATACTTTGCCGGCATACATATCGGCGTGGGCTTCTGCGTTGCTCGTTCAGACGGTAATGGGCAATGCGAAGGCCTCAGAGTGTCGGGACGGGCAACAGGTACAGACTCCCGCGCTTTTTCTGTATGTAAGCAATCCTCATTATTTACGAATCCCGTCGGTTTTGGGAGCCCGCCGACAAAAACAGAAAAAGCAATGAAGACTATTATTGCTATCAGCGGGCAGGGAAACATCGGAAAGTCCCATGCCATTATTGAAATTGCACGCCGTTTCCCGATGGAAGAAAAACAGTATTTCAATTGCTACACAAAAGAGCCTGTCGCCGCGCCGGACGAAGGGCTGGTGTTGTGCTGCGGCAAATACTCCACCGGCGACGCCGTAAAGACCATAGGTTTTTCGAGCGAGGGCGACACGCAGGAGCCTGTAAACAACACACTCGACGTATTTCTCGAAAATAATGAAACGGAGCCGGACGTTCTTGTCATGGCCTGCCGCTCGAAAGGCGATTCGGTTTTTGCTATTAGGAAATTTGCAACAGAACACGGCTACAACGTGATTTGGACATCCAACTATAGCGGCCGCACATACGGCAGCAACGGTTTCGAAGGCGAAGCCTGCGCCCAATTCCCTAATGGAACAGACCTGAACGGAATATTTGCCGAAAACATTGTATCACTCATAAACAAGCTGCTGTCATGAAAAAACTGTTTTTGAAAAGCCTGTTCGCTGCCGCCTGCTGCCTTGTTTTCCCGGCCGGCATGTTTGCACAGTTCAGCGGTTCGGGCAGCGGCACGAAAGACGACCCCTACCGCATTTTCAATGCCGACCAGTTGAACCAGGTAAGGAACTTCGTTGGAAAAACGGATGTGCACTTCTCGCTCGAAGCCGACATCGACATGACGCAATGGATAGCCGAGAACAACCCCTCGCAAGGCTGGCTGCCTATAGGAGGAGGTAGTACTTCTTCCTTTTCTGGGATTTTCAACGGTAACGGGCACACTATAAGCAACCTGTGGATAAACCGTCCCAATCCTGATCTATTTAGTATAGGACTGTTCGGATATTGCGATAATGCGGACATACGTGACTTGAAATTAGAAAATGCTGACATTATAGGGAGAACGAGAATAGGAGGAATTATCGGCTATTGTAGTAATACAAATATTACATCATGCGTTTTCAAAGGCAAAATAACAGGTTCTGGAAACATTGGTGGTATTTGCGGTGGTTTTTATAATGATTATAGTAACATGACCATTTCCGATTGCCACTCGCACTGCCAAATAAGCAGCAATCGGAGAAATGATCTACCATGCGAAGAGGTTGGCGGCATTTGCGGTATTATTTCTTATAATTATAATACTTATACAGAAGGCAACTCAACCATAACCATTTCCGGCTGTTATTCACACATTAATATAAATAACGGAAGTAAAATTGGTGGCATTTGTGGTAGAGTCTATATCAAGGATAATTGTTCATTGGCCATTTACGATTGTCACTCATACAACCATATAAAAGGATGTGAAATCGGCGGCATTTGTGGTCCTATCTCGGGAGACTGCGAATACATTACGATATCCGGTTGCTACTCACACAACCATATACAAATCGACCGCTATGTCGGTAATTTTGGTGGCATTTGTTGTTTTATTAGTTGCGATTCGGAAAAAGAAAGCAATATTTCCATTTCAAACAGCTATTCAGACGGAGAATTTATTGGCGAAAATAATGGGCCAAATCTAGATCCAAAAATTGGAGGTATAGTCGGTTACGCAGATAATACTAATATCTACAAATGCTATTCAAATTACTCAACAATTATAAATAAAGGTTTAATAGGTGGAATTTTTGGAGGAGGCACTGATAGATACGGCGAAGATGTTCTTGATGTTAAGATACAAAACAATGTATCAATAAACAGGAAAATGGTATCATTATATCATGATGAGAATACTATGTATAGGATTGGCAACCATTGTAAAACTATCAATAATAACCTCGCCTATACATTTACGCAAATGTTTTATGGGGCTGTAAAGCAACCCATTCCTGACGACAGTGATGAAAACGGAACGAACACAGGCCTTTCGACATTGAAACAGCAAGCCACATACGAGGGTTTGGGATGGGACTTTGCCGACACGTGGCAGATTGAGGAGACCGAGAGCTTCCCATATTTCAAGAACCAGACTGCCCCACCATATTTCCAACAGACACTAAAGGAAGGCGATACAAACCTTTCGGGGCGTTGCGCCGAGGCGGGGACTGTGAGCGTTTGCATTGGCGATAAAATTTACACCGTACAATCCAAGGGAAACACATGGAGCCTTACGCTCGACGAACCTCTGCAGGCCGGCGACATTGTAGACGTGTGGGTACAGGCCGAGGGGAAAAAGCCCTCTTACGTAATAGGCCAAACTATTGTTACAGACTTTGCAGCCGGAAGCGGCACGGAGAGTGACCCGTTCCTTATTTCTACACCTGAGGACTTGCAGACAATGTCCGGCAGATATGACTATGGCGCTTATTATAAACTTACAAACGACATAGACCTGACCGAATGGATAGAAACCAACAGCCCCACCAACGGGTGGATTCCCGTAACGCTGCGCGGCACATTCGACGGCGGCGGGCACACGATAAGCGGCCTTTGGTGCGACTCTGTTTCCGTTGCAGGATTGTTCAGTGAGATCATTCACGGTGCAGTGGCTAAAAACATCAAAATAACGATACCCGAGGGAAAGGCAATTTGTGGTTCGAACGCAGGTGGAATTGCAGGAAGAAACAACGGATCCATTACGTACTGCACGGTAACAGGAACAGTCCAAAGCAATGAGCATTCTGCAGGAGGAATCGCAGGAAATACTAATAGTATTAATAATGTGATAGGGAATTGCATGTTCACAGGGACAGTCCAAGGCATTGATTGTGCAGGAGGCATTGCCGGTGGTGCTAGTAGCATATATAAATGTTACACTTCGGGCGACATTATTGCCTCAGGAATCGAATGTTGTGTGGGCGGCATAGTAGGAACTGCCGATAGTATAAGCGACTGTTACAGCACAGCTGATGTTACTTCTAAATATCTTAATTCGTATGCCGGCGGAATTACAGGCAAAATCGGTTACGAAGGAGTTGTGGAACGTTGTTACTCCGACGGTGCCATATTGGGATATACAGCGGCCGGCGTTTGCGGATACAGCGATCACAATGCAAAACTACTCGGGTGCGTTGCCGCAAATCGTTCCATCTCGTCTTATAAATCGGCCATGCGCGTGTTAGGCGGTTATGCTTCCGACGCAAGCGCTCCCGCAGCAAGCGACAACTACGCTTTCGAAGGAATGCCAGTTTCGGTGAACAACGTACCGCAAAAAATAGACGATGACCCGCTTAACGGAACGACAAAGACCATTGACGAACTTTACAGGAAAGCCACTTACGAAGCGTTGGGTTGGGACATGGAAAACATTTGGGACATAGACGAAGGCTCATCACTGCCCTACCTCAGGGTGTTCGACATACCTGTTTCCGAAATTTCTTTGGATAACACCGAAGTCACATTGGACAAGCGAACTACTTTGCAACTCATCGCTACGGTACTGCCAGAGTTTTGCAGGAATAACACTCTAACATGGACGAGCGACAACGAGAAGGTAGCAACCGTTGACGAGAACGGATTGGTTACGGCTGTAGGCGAAGGGACGGCAACGATTACCGCCACGGCAAACGACGGCAGCGGCGTATCGGCCTCGTGCGTGGTTACGGTTACTTTCATCGACGGCATTGCAGACGTTGAAACGAGCAAAGTAACAGTGTTTGCCGCTAACGGCAGGATAACCGTCTCGGGCAAAGAGCAGGACGATACCGTTTCGGTTTACGACGCGGGCGGCCGGTTGCTGTACCAAGGCGAGAGCGACGTTATCGACGTGCCGCGTAAAGCCATGTACATAGTAACGGTAAGCGGAAAGAACTACAAGGTTATCGTGCCGTAAGGTACAAAATTAGCTTGCCCATAAAAGGCTGGAGAAACGACCGGCGGAGTCAAAAAGGCTCCGCCGGTCTTGTTTGTTGTAAAATCTTTTTGCCCGAATACAAACCCTAAAGATTGCGGGCCGCACATCATGAAGAATTATCTGCTACCTTACGATGATTTCTTTATCTTTTACCGTAAGGGAATGCAGATACCATTTATATAAGAGTACGACACCTTGGTCGATTTCGACTTTGTGGTGCCAGCCCAAGTTGTGCAATTTGGTTACATCTGTGAGTTTGCGCATTGTGCCGTCGGGATGAACGCCGTCGAAGTTTATACAGCCTTTATAACCCACAGCGTTTTTTACCAGTTCGGTAAGGGCGGCTATGGTGAGTTCCTTGCCCGTACCGATGTTTATGTGGCAGTTGCGAATGTCCTTTGCGCCGGCTTGGTAAGTGTCCTTGAAGTCCACGTTTTCCATGACAAAGACGCTGGCGTCCGCCATATCCTCGCTCCAAAGGAATTCGCGCAGCGGTGTTCCCGTTCCCCACAGGTTGAGTTCCTTGGCGGTAATGCCGTATTTGCCCAGAACATTTATAATGTCGCACAAATGTGCCGTTCCGTCAACGCCCTCGACGGGACGTACATTCAAGTCGAGGCGCAAATCGTCTTCGCGCCCTTCGTTCAAACAATTTGCAAGGTGTATCTTCCTGACTATGGAAGGCAGCACGTGCCCGTTTTCCAAATGGAAATTGTCGTTAGGGCCATACAGGTTCGTGGGCATTACCGCTATGTAGTTCGTGCCGTACTCGAGGTTGAAACTCTCGCACATCTTAAGCCCCGCAATTTTGGCTATCGCATAGGGTTCGTTTGTGTACTCAAGCGGAGAAGTCAACAGCACGTCCTCTTTCATAGGCTGAGGCGCGTTGCGGGGATATATGCACGTTGAGCCCAGGAACAGCAGCTTCTTCACATCGTGGCGGAAGCTCTCGCCTATAACGTTTTGCTGTATCTGCAAATTGCGGTAAATGAAATCCGCGCGGTATTTGCTGTTCGCCATTATGCCTCCCACGAAAGCCGCTGCCAAAACAACGTATTCAGGGCGCTCCGCGTCGAAGAAATCGCGTACTGCCGCGCCGTCGAGCAAATCGAGTTCAGAGTGCGTGCGGCCTACCAGATTTGTGTAGCCTTTTGACTTGAGATTGTTCCATATTGCAGAACCGACAAGGCCACAATGCCCTGCAACATATATTTTGGAGTCCTTATTCATGCTTCCGGTTTTTTACATTCTTCATATCATGCTCAACCATGATACGCACGAGTTTATCGAACGATGTTGTAGTGGGGTTCCAGCCCAGCAACGTTTTGGCTTTCGTGGGGTCGCCGAGCAACTGTTCCACTTCAGACGGACGGAAAAAGCGTGGGTCGACCTCGACAAGCACTTTTCCGGTGGCTTTGTCGATACCTTTCTCGTCAATGCCTTCGCCCCGCCATTCTAGCTCGATACCTGCGTAATGGAACGCAAGCGTGGCAAACTCACGCACCGAATGGTGCTCGCCCGTAGCTATAACGAAGTCCTCGGGGCGCTCATGCTGCAACATAAGCCACATGCACTCCACGTAATCGCGGGCATATCCCCAATCACGCTTAGCGTTCAAGTTTCCGAGGTAAAGTTTTTCCTGCAATCCGTTAGCTATGTTCGCAGCGGCAAGCGTTATCTTGCGCGTTACAAAATTTTCGCCGCGACGCTCGCTTTCGTGATTGAACAATATTCCGTTTACGGCAAACATGCCGTAGCTTTCACGGTAGTTCTTAACAATCCAAAAGCCATATTGCTTGGCCACACCATAAGGCGAACGAGGATAAAAAGGTGTCGTTTCGCGCTGCGGAACTTCCTGTACCTTTCCGAACAGTTCGGAGGTAGAAGCCTGGTATATCTTTGTTTTTCTTTCGAGTCCGAGTATCCTTACAGCTTCAAGCATTCGCAATGTTCCTATGGCGTCAGTTTCGGCCGTATATTCGGGAACGTCGAAGCTAACCTTGACATGGCTTTGCGCGGCGAGGTTATAAATCTCGTCGGGCTGAAGTTTCTGTATTATGCGAATCAAGGAAGAAGAATCCGTCATATCCCCGTAATGCAGGTTCACCTGGCGCGGATTCTTCATATCCTTTACCCATTCCTCAAGATACAAATGCTCTATCCTTCCCGTATTGAAAGATGAGGAACGCCTCATTATCCCGTGAACTTCATATCCCTTGCTTAATAGAAATTCTGCCAAAAAAGAGCCGTCCTGGCCTGTTATACCTGAAATTAAAGCTACTTTTTTCATAACCTTATAATCGATTTATATTATTGTCTAATAAAAACTATTTGCTTGCTACATCGCACACAACCTCGCATAACGTAGGATGGGCATGTATCGTTTGGTAAATATCGGCACACGTTCTACCTTGTTGCATAACGACTGCCACTTCTTCTATCAAATCGGAAGCATGAGGTCCTAATATGTGACATCCTAAAATCTTGCCGGAAGGAGACAGAATCATCTTTGCCAAACCTTCCGTGCTGCCTAATGCGAGTGCTTTACCGTTAGCACGGAAAAGAACCTTGCGCGTTATGTATTCTATACCGTCGGCAATACAAGCGTCTTCGGTTTTTCCTACCATGGAGAATTCCGGCTGCGTGAATACAGCTGCAGGAATAACATCAAAATTAAAAGAATCCGGTTTGCCCAATATATTGTTCAAAGCTCGTTTTCCCTGATATTTTGCCGCATGCGCCAACTGGCAAATCCCATTGACATCGCCAATGGCATATATGCCGTCTACGTTTGTTCGGAAATTCTCATCTACTACAATGCCGCGCTTATCAGTAGCAATACCTATATCATCTAAATTAATGGATTCCATATTAGCACTCCGGCCGACTGCCATAAGAACCACGTCTGCTTCAGTTGTACTATCCACACCTTTGGCGGTATATCCGACAGAAAGCCGTTGAACATCCGGTTTGGAAATGTTCGTTACTGAAGAATTCGTGTAAAAAACTACTCCTTTACGTTTTAAAATCAAGCGTAGTCTTTTAGATAATTCGCTGTCGAAATTAGGAAGTATCTCCTTACGATATTCTATAACTGTGACTTTTGAGCCGAAAGATGAAAATATTGAAGCGAACTCAACACCAATAACCCCTCCTCCTATTATACAAATTGAGTCGGGTATGGTTTCAATGGACAGAAGGTCTTTAGAAGTTACGACACCTGGCAAATTATATCCGGGGACAGGTAAACAACATGTTTTTGCACCTGTGGCTATTATTATATGCTTTGCAGTATATTCTTCAGACAAAGTACCTTCGGAAGAATCTCTGATTACCCGGATTTCATTTTTACAAACAAACTCTGCCCTACCATATACTATCCGGACTTTTGCCAGCTCCAAGAGTTTGCTAATACCCGAGTGCAACTCTTCAATGACCTTGTTTTTCCGTTCCTGCGCCTTTTGGATATTAAAAGTCACATTCCGGCATTCAATGCCGTATTGCGCTGAGTCATTAAGCAAGTCTATAATTTCAGCTGTCCGGCAAAGACATTTCGTAGGTATGCACCCTTCATTCAAACATGCGCCTCCTAACCTTTCAGCTTCCACCAAAACAGTATTCAGCCCGGCCTTCGCCGCACTTACGGCTGTTTCATACCCTCCGGGCCCGCCGCCTATTATAATTAGATCTGCCTGAGTCATCTATTTTTCAGTCTAAGGGACATTCCAATAAATCAAAATATGTAAGACGCGGTTCTCGTGCGGCTTTCACCTCATCCAACCTGCTGACTGGAGCGTTATGCGGTGCTGTCTTAACTAATTCGGGGTCGCAGACTGCTTCGTCTGCAATACGCAGCATAGCGTCCACAAAATCATCCAGCGTTTCCTTGCTTTCGCACTCTGTAGGCTCTATCATTATTGCTTCGTGGAATAACAAAGGGAAATATATAGTAGGAGCGTGGAAGCCATAATCGAGCAACCGCTTAGCTATGTCAAGCGTCGTTACCCCTGTTGACTTATCTTTCAACCCATTGAAAACAAATTCATGTTTACAAAGCGACGTTATGGGAAGTTCGTATTTTTCTTTCAACCGTTCGCGAACATAAATTGCATTTAAGACGGACAGCGGGCCAACTTGCTTAAGGTGTTCTTTTCCCATTGTCAAGATGTATGCGTATGCCTTTAACAGGACGGAAAAATTACCAAGGAACTCAGAAATACTTCCAATAGCCTTTTCGCCATAAACTACTTTAAACACATTTTCTTCTGTCCTCACTACTTTAGGATTTGGAAGAAAATCTTCCAATCCTTCTCGTACTCCCACAGGTCCTGCCCCCGGGCCTCCGCCACCGTGAGGCGTAGAAAAAGTTTTATGTAAATTCAAGTGCATTACGTCGAATCCCATATCTCCCGGGCGACCAACACCTAACATGGGATTGAAATTAGCTCCATCATAGTACATCAAACCGCCACATTGATGTATTAGGTCGGATATTACTGGAATATCATACTCAAAAAGTCCCAAAGTATTTGGATTTGTCATCATCATACCTGCGACATCGTCCCCCAAAAGTTTTTTCAATTCTTCAACATCAATACGCCCGTCTTCTTTACTTTTTACTTCTACAACTTCCAGGCCGCAACATGCAGCAGAAGCGGGGTTTGTTCCATGGGCGGAATCGGGAATTATTATTTTTTTTCGTTTTAAATCGTTCCTGTTAAAGTGATAGTCTCTTATTATCATAAGACCTGTAAGCTCTCCATGTGCACCGGCAAAAGGATTCAAGGTAAACTCTTTCATACCACATATCTCCGAAAGAGCTTGCTGCAGGTTATAATATATTTCCAAAACTCCTTGTACCGTATCGGCAGATTGCAAAGGATGTAACTTGGCAAAGTTATCTGTATGAATAATTTCTTCGTTTATTTTAGGATTGTATTTCATTGTACAACTACCCAATGGATAGAATCCGGAATCTACGCCGAAATTATTATTACTCATGTTTGTATAGTGCCTGACTACCGATAACTCATCTACCTCGGGCAATGTCAAATCTTCCTTACGAATTAATTTATTATCCAGCTCGTTTTTTGCGTAATCCGCTAATCCATTATCGGGTAAAGAATAACCTATGCGGCCAGGACTGGATAACTCGAAAATCAATTTTCCGTAATACTTATTGTTCATTTCACGGTACTTTTATATAAGATTAGACAATGAAATAAGTTTGTCTATTTCCTCTTTTGTTCGAATTTCAGTTACTGCAAAAAGAAGGCGGTTGGAATCTCCTACTCTTATACCTCCCATAATATCATTTTGAACGCATATTCTGTTCCATTTGTCCAAATCAAATTTTGCTTCTACACAAAACTCGTTAAAAAAAGGTAAGCCGGGAAAAGCAGCTACAAACTTACCTGTTCTAAGAAGTGAATCATATAAATAATGTGCGCCTATATACGATTTTTTCGCAGCTTCTTGCGAGCCTTTCTTTCCCATTAAAGAAAGATATATTGCTACGTGAAGGGTCATTATACCTTGGTTGGAACAAATATTTGAAGTAGCTTTTTCGCGACGTATATGCTGCTCTCTCGTTTGCATAGTAAGGCAGAACGTCCTCTTACCTTTTGAATCAACGGTAGCACCAACTATTCTTCCGGGTATTTTTCTTAGGTATTCTTTCTTACTACAGAAGAAACCCAAGTACGGGCCACCGTAAGACATTGGCAATCCCAACGATTGTGCGCTCCCTACAGCTATATCTGCTCCCCATTCTCCCGGAGTTTTAAGATAAGCTAAATCTGCTGGTATGCAATTAACTATCATAACAGCCTTTGCAGAATGTATATCATCTGCCACTCCGGAAAAATCTTCTACTATTCCATAATAATTAGGTTCCGGTAATATTACGCCGGCAACATCTCCTTTAGATAATTCATCTCTCATCGCATTAAGATTAGTTACCCCGTTTATTTCAGGAAGTAGAGTTAATCTTATACCGCGAAACTTAGCATAAGTTTCTACAACTCGTATAACTCTTGAATTTAAGGTAGAAGAAAGCAAAATACGAGATTTTTTCTTTGTTACAGCCAATGCGGTCATCATTGCTTCCGCCGTGGCTGTAGCTCCGTCATACAAACTGGCGTTAGAAATGTCCATTCCTGTAAGCGAAGCCATCATAGTTTGGTACTCGAATATGTATTGCAAAGTACCTTGCGAAAATTCGGCTTGGTAAGGAGTATAACTCGTCAAAAACTCAGAACGCGACGTTATATAATCGGAAACCGCAGGTACGTAATGATCATAAACGCCACCACCCGCAAAACAAGTCAGCACTTTGTTTTTCTTTAAAAGCAAAGCAAACGTTTTGCGTACTTCATGTTCCGACATAGCTGACGGCAAATCGTAATCCTTATTTAATTTCAAAGCTTCAGGAACATCCGCATATAAATCCTGCAATGTTCCTACACCTGCCGCTGAAAGCATTTCGGCTATATCACTGTCCGTCTGAGGCAAATATTTATGACCCATCTTTTTTTCTATTTACAAATATTCTGATACTGCTCAGGTGTCAACAAATTATCAAGTTCTGACTTGTCCGACAGCTTTACTTTTATAATCCAGTTTTTAAAAGCATCTTCGTTTATCAGTTCCGGATTATCCTCTAAATCTTCGTTTATTTCTTCAACAGTACCGCTTACTGGAGAAATCAAATCACTCGCAGCCTTTACGCTTTCAACCGCGCCGAATTCTTCCTCTGCTGTTACCTCATCGCCCACTTCAGGCATGTCTACATATACTACATTTCCCAATTGTTGCTGGGCGTAATCGGTTATGCCTACATAAGCGTATAACCCTTCTATTCTAACATATTCGTGCGACTTAGTATATAAACAGTCGTTCATTACATTTGCCATAGTTCTTTATTTTTTATATTTCTTATCATAAAACTTTTTCTTCACTACCGTAGCCTTGTGCAATTTACGATGAATCCGCACATCAAGGCGAGTTCCTATTTTAGCACTGGACGTTTCTATTAAAGCCATTGCTACACTTTTTCCCGTTGATATTGAATTATAACCTGTCGTAACATGTCCAATTACTTTTCCCATATTTTCAACTTCGTAACCATGACGGGGTATCGCCTTGTCATCAAGTTCCAAACCTATTAATTTACAGGTTGTCCCTTCTGCTTTTTGTTTTACTATTGCTTGTTTCCCTATAAAATCGCTTTTTTCTGTTTTTACGAACATTCCTAAGCCTGCTTCAACAGGAGAGATTTCTTTACTCAACTCTTGTCCATACAAAGGAAGCCCAACCTCGAAACGCAGTGTATCACGCGCACCCAAGCCACAAGGCACAACCTTTTTGCTTTCTATCAGTTTATCCCACATTTCTATTATGTATTCGTGGCTTGCGTAAATTTCAAAGCCGTCTTCGCCTGTATAACCTGTACGACTTATTATAACGTCTTGTTCACAAATGTGAACTATCTTAAATGTATAGAAGGATAATTCCTTTACATCCAGTCCCAGAATATGCTCCATAACATTTTCCGATTCCGGCCCTTGAACGGCTATCTGGCCATATTTATCGCTATCATTGTTCACTTCTATTTCATAACCCGCTTTATTCTGACAAATCCAATCGAAGTCCTTATCTATGTTTGCTGCATTTACAACAAGAAAGAACTTTTGTTCGTCCATTTTATAAACCAGCAAATCATCTACAACACCACCATCCGGATAAAGCATCATTCCGTAATATATCTTCCCTATTGGTGCATTTTCAATATCGTTCGTAAATATATATTGCACATAACGTTCTGCGTCCGGACCGCTTATGGTAATCTCCCCCATGTGAGACACGTCGAACACGCCGCAATTGTTGCGTACAGCCTTATGCTCACTTATTATATCACTATATTGTATGGGCATGTCAAACCCTCCAAAAGGGCTTATCTTTGCACCCAAGGAAACATGCCGGTCGTAAAGGCAAGTCCTTTTATTTGACATTTCTGTTTCTGGTTTCATGGTAATTTCTTGCAACTTAATCAAACAAAACTTTTATCATATCTTTTCCCTTCAAACCGCGAATATAATTTTCAGGGGGATATTTCAAAAAAACGGATTTCAAAGATTCTATCGTAAATTGTGCGCCACGCATGGAATCTGTCAAATCTCCTACGGAATCTTTCAACTGGAAATAATCCCCGGACAATTCCACACGTTCTATATTACCGTGCTTAACTTGCATATAAACCTCTAAATTGCCACATCCGTTAACTCTGCCTTTACGAACCACGTTCCATTTACTTGTTTGCTTGCTTACAAAGTTTTCTGTAATGTAGCTTTTTTCTATCTCTCTAACCTTCCTCAAGTCTTCATCACTCAGGTTTATAGTTTTATTACACAACAAAGTACGAAATTTATCTTTTATTTCTTCTATCGTAAGATTCGTATAATCTTTTAACAGGCCTATTCTACTTCTAACGCTTTTTATACCTTTTGAAACAAGCTTCTCTTTTGCTGGGGTGATACTGTTCATCATGTTTTGCATATCAGTATCATAAAGTAAAGTACCATGCACAATATTACGTTCCGGCAAATGATAAAAAGCCGTTCCGCTCACTTTACATCCATCCACTACTATATCGTTACGACCCGTAGAGCACGCTTGGATACTCATCCTTTTTAGTGTACTTAATACCAAGTTTACATAGTTTGAATAAGCCAGCATAACATTACTTTTTCCTGTTATATACGCCAGCATGACATTGCCTTTGTCGGCATAGACACATCCCCCGCCGCTTTTCCTTCGGTATATTCCTATACCGTGTTCATGGCAATAATCCACGTTCACTTCACTACATAAATCCTGGTTGCGTCCTATTATTACGCTCGGCTCCACTTGCCAGAAAAAAAATATTGGATCTTCCTTTAAAAAACGCGCGGCATATTCTTCTACTGCCAAGTAGAAAGAGACACGCTGCGTTTCTATGTCAGGAATGTTCAAATAATACATTTTTACCTGTTTTTGTGTGCTTAGCTTGTGTTCAAAAATACTAAGTATTTTACGAAGTAACAAATGTAGTATCGAATTTTAAATCTGACACCGTTTTTCTGAACTCAAAACAGTATATGAAAAGGTTATAGAAACGACATTAAGAAAATGTCATTTTAGAGTTCACTATTATCTCGGCAATATCTTCTCACGAGGCATAGCCCTTCTTCGGGGAGCTGTTCTGAAATGGTCTCCTTGCCTATCGCCGTTTGCCGTATTCTGTATGGAATCTATGAACTCTTGCTTTTCTTTTTCGGTCATAACCTTTGAACTGTCACCTTTAACGGCCGTACTGTCGGTATTTGATATTATGATACTGTCGCGTTTTTCGGTATTATGAAACCGTACAAGTACGAATTTCGACAAGAACAACAGCTTTGCCTTTGAATCCAAAGGCTCTTCAAGGTATATAAATCCTTCTATCTGTTTTATTGGTAAATTGGCAGCAGACAACACTAAAGTATTGTCCATGTTTCCGTACAATTGTTGCTGTACCGACGTAACCGAGTCGTTCTCATACCTGACTGCCATAACTGCAACTGCATTTTTTCTGCCCGACTGGTAGATGAATTGTGTGTTGAAATTCCACTCGAATTTATCTTTGGGCTTACATATACTGTCGTTTACGATACGGAAAGAAAATATATTATGCCCGGCTTTGGGAATAAGAAGGCCTTCGGTAGCGCTTCTCCATATATTAGCGGTATCGCCCGTGGTTGCTACATTTGTATATTTCCCTGAAGCCCGCAAATTTGGAGAAGCTCCATACACTTGCGCTTCATTGTCAAGGCGCTGGTTTACCTTCTCATAAACTTTATACAATTTGTCGGCATGCCGTGAGTACCATTTCATTATGCTGTCGAAATCATCGTGTGACAAATCATATTTGGCCAACACGGCATCAGTGTATAAGCGTAATTTATAATCTGCGCTGTCTTTCGAGTCCGCCATCGACTGTGCCCGGTGGTAATCATAAAGCAAATTTTCCATCTTGCTTTCTGAAGGGATTCCCTTCGGTGTCCGTACCTTGCACGAAAAGCACAAAGCGCAAACAACAGAAAGCAATATGATAAAACTCGTCCTCATTATATTCTCACGTTAACACCGGATTATGTTATAGAATCTCGCTTTCTCTTAATACCTAAATCCGAAACACTTAGACAGAAGCCATATTCAACTGTCTTTCTCGATTTTATTTTCTGAATTACCCGACTTTTTATTTATGCTTTCTCTTGAAAGCACCTTTGCGGTTGACAAGTATTTCCTGTAAAAAATCAATATTGCTATTGCTCCGCAGGTAATAGAAGAATCTGCAAAATTAAATACAGGACTGAAAAAGATAAAATGGTTTCCACCCCAAAAAGGAACCCACGCAGGAATGTCAGTCTCAATAATCGGGAAATAAAACATGTCGACCACCTTTCCAGACATGAAACTTCCGTATCCCTCACCGAAAGGCACTAACGCAGCCACATCGAACACTGTACTTTCGCTGTATATAAGACCGTAAAAGGCATTGTCGATAATATTTCCCAATGCTCCGGCCAAAACCATCGAGACGCATATAATATATCCTCGTGGAAAGCGGTTGACTACTATCTGCCGCAAATACAGCGTCAAAAGAACGACAAGGGCAATCCTAACTATTGTAAGGAACATGGTTCCTATGAAACTCATGCCGAAAGCCATACCGCTGTTTTCTACAAATAGAAGATACATCCAGGGTGTAATTTCTACCGACTCATGCAGGCAAAAATTCGTCTTTACCGCAAATTTTATCAGTTGGTCGATAAAAACAATGGCAATAACGGCTATTACAGGTATAGCCCCTTTTTTCTTTATGTCAGTGATTTGCACTTTTATATCAATTCTTTCTGTTCATTTGCGTTTTAGCCTCAATCGACAATGTAGCATGCGGAACAGCGCGCAAACGTTCTTTCGGAATAAGTTTGCCCGTTACGCGGCAAATACCGTAAGTCTTGTTTTCTATGCGTACCAATGCCTGTTGAAGTCCTACAATAAACTTTTGTTGGCGTGCGCACATGGCCGTCAGTTCCTCTTTCTCCTGAGTAGCCGAACCTTCTTCAAGAGCCTTGAACGTAGGTGATGTGTCATTTACATCATTACCGGCACGGTTTGTCAACACTGCCATCATCTGGTCGTATTCCTGCTTGGCCTTTTCAAGCTTTTTAAGTATAAGTTCTTTGAATTCAGCAAGCTCCTCGTCGCTGTAACGTATTCTGTCTGCCATATTCCTGATATTATTATTTCGTTACTGTAAGTTGTGTTTCTTGGGTTATTTATTATTTCTGCGATTTTCGTATTTCTACCTTTGCCTTGAAATTACCGAAATCCCATACTTCTCCTTCATTTGCGGAAACAATCGACAATGAAGTGGCAAGCACTTGGGCGGAGATATATTCGGAATAGTTTTTTATCACGTCTTTCAATTCTTCCGAATTTTCTATTGTAATGTCAATACGGTCGGTTATCTCGAAACCGCTGCCTTTGCGGTAGTTCTGTATGTGTTTTACAAGTTCGCGTGCCAATCCTTCCTGACGCAAATCTTCGGATATTGTCAAATCAAGGGCTACTGTTATGTTGCCTTCATTGGCTACGGTCCAGCCCGGAATATCTTCACTTACCACCTCTACCTCGTCAAGGTTTATCTCCACGTCCTTTCCGGTGAGGGCAAAAGTGAATGTTCCGTTTTCTTCAAACTTTTTAATGTCATCTTGCGACATTCCGTTTATGGCAGCTGCTATGTCTTTCATCAAAGCGCCGTATTTCTTGCCCATTACGCGGAAGTTTGGATGTACGCGTTTTTTCAGCATGTTATCCTGGTCTACGAAATCTATTTCCTTCACATTGACTTCATCCAGAATAAGCTGTCTCACCGCCATGATTTGACGCTTCAGCGTTTCATCGCTTGCCGGTATGGAAATTTTCTGCAGCGGCTGACGCACGATAATATGTTCTTTCTTACGCAGCGAAAGCACCATTGATGTAATCTTCTGTGCAAGTTCCATTCGCTGTTCGAGTTCCTTGTCTATTATCTTATCATCGGCTACGGGGAAATCTGTAAGGTGTACGCTGTCCTTTCCTTTATCCGTTACGGCCACAAGGTCTTTGTATAAACGGTCGGCAAAGAACGGAGCCAACGGTGCTATCAGTTTTGAAATCGTAACGAGACAGGTATATAGCGTCTGATAAGCGCTCAACTTGTCCTTGCTCATCGAACTTCCCCAGAAACGTTTGCGCGAAAGACGCACGAACCAGTTCGAAAGGTTGTCGATTGTAAATGTTTCTATGTAACGTCCGGCCTTGGTAGGTTCAAAATTATCGAAAGCCTCATCTACGTTCTTTACGAGCGTATTCAGTTCCGACAATATCCAACGGTCCAGCTCAGGTCTTTCGTTGTTCGGTACATCAGGCTCTGAATATGTAAACCCGTCCACATTGGCATACATCGAAAGGAACGAATACGTCTGGAACAGCTTTCCGAAGAAAGAGCGTGCAGTTTCCTCCACTCCGGCCTCGTCGAATTTCAGGTTGTCCCAGGGCGATGAGTTCGTCATCATGTACCATCTCACGGGGTCAATGCCATATTTCTCTATCACGCCGAACGGATCGACTGCGTTGCCGAGGTGTTTTGACATCTTGTTTCCGTTCTTGTCAAGCACGAGTCCGTTGCTGACAACGGCTTTATAAGCAACGCTGTCACGAATCATAGTGGCTATTGCGTGAAGCGTGAAGAACCATCCGCGTGTCTGGTCTACACCTTCGGCTATGAAATCTGCCGGGAACGACAGGTTCTTGTCTATCTGGTCACGGTTCTCGAACGGGTAATGTATCTGCGCAAAAGGCATTGAACCCGAATCGAACCACACATCCATCAGGTCGAGCTCGCGTTTCATCGGTTTTCCCGTCTCCGATGTCAGTATGATGTTGTCCACATAGGGACGGTGCAAATCAATCTTATGATAGTTCTCGTCGGAATAATCACCCGGCACGAAACCTTTCTCTTTCAACGGATTCGAAGACATGTTACCTGCTTTCACGCTCAGCTCTATCTCGTCGTAAAGCTGCTGAATGCTCTCAATGCATTTTTCTTCGCCTGTTTCACTGCGCCATATAGGAAGCGGCGTGCCCCAGAAACGTGAGCGCGACAGGTTCCAGTCGTTCAGGTTTTCGAGCCATTTTCCGAAGCGGCCCGTTCCGGTCGACTGCGGCTTCCACCTTATTGTCGTGTTCAGTTCCGACATGCGTTCTTTCTTCGCCGTAGAGCGGATGAACCAGCTGTCGAGGGGATAGTAAAGTATAGGTTTGTCCGTGCGCCAGCAATGCGGGTACGAGTGCACATGTTTTTCGATTTTGAATGCCTTGTCGTTCTGCTTCAAATCCATGCAAATGCTTACGTCGAGTGTCTCGTCCTTGTCGGTGAGCGTGTCGTCGTATGCGTTTTTCACGTAACGGCCGGCATACACGGAATACAGTTCGGTGTTCATTCGTTCACGCTTGAACGCCTCATCTATGTCCTCCAGGCGGTAGAAACGTCCCTGCAAATCTACGAGCGGGCGCTCCAAACCGTTCTTGTCCACTATCATCAAGGGCGGCACACCTGCTGCTTTTGCCACGAATGCGTCGTCCGCACCGAACGTCGGAGCAATGTGTACGATACCAGTACCGTCCTCCGTGGTAACATAGTCTCCCAAGATGACGCGGAAAGCACCCTCGCCCGGATTGACGTATGGCATTAGCTGTTCGTAATGCATACCTTCGAGTTCCGTGCCTTTGCATTTCGCAACAACACTGTATGGTATCACCTTGTCGCCTTTCTTGTAATCCTCGAGCGGTATGTCGGCACCTTTAGGGTCGAGATATGCTGCAAGCCTTTCCTCTGCCATGATGACAGTAACCGGCTTGCCCGTATACGGATTATATGTCCTCACGGTAACATAGTCGATGTTCGGGCCAACACACAGTGCCGTATTCGAGGCCAGCGTCCAGGGCGTTGTGGTCCAAGCCAGGAAATATGCCGTACCCCATTGCGACAATTCGCCTGAGGGGTTTACTATCTTGAATTGTGCCGTTACGGTGGTATCCTTCACGTCGCGATAACAGCCCGGCAGGCTCAGTTCGTGCGAACTAAGCCCTGTTCCTGCGGCAGGAGAATACGGCTGTATGGTGTAGCCTTTATATACAAGTCCTTTCTTGTACATCTGCGCGAGCAACCACCACACCGATTCTATATAATAGTTCTCGTATGTTATATACGGATGTGCCATATCCACCCAATAACCCATTTTACGGCTCAGGTCTTCCCACTCGGCCGTGTACTTCATAACGTTCTTGCGGCAGTGGTCGTTGTATTCTTCAATGGATATGGTTTTACCTATGTCTTCTTTCGTTATACCCAGTTCCTTTTCCACCCCGAGTTCAACGGGCAGTCCGTGTGTGTCCCAGCCGGCCTTGCGGGGCACGCAGAAGCCTTTCATCGTCTTGTAGCGGCACACGGTGTCTTTTATCGTGCGAGCCAGAACGTGGTGTATTCCCGGATGTCCGTTCGCCGATGGGGGACCTTCGTAGAAAGTATATTGCGGATGGCCTTCGCGCTCCGTTATGCTTCGTTTCTCGATGTTGTTGCTGTCCCACTCTGCAAGGACTTCCTTGTTTATCTTGGCTAAATCGAACCCGGTTCTTTCTTTAAATTTTTTGTTCATAGGTATTTTCGAATTGCGCGTGCAAAGTTAGTGCAACACAAACGAAATTCAAAATATCGCAATAAATATTTAAGGCCGCCATGTCACCTAAACGTAATACGGACATAAGAAGACTCAAAAAAAGAGGCTGAAAACGGGCTTTTTGGGGCCCGAAAAATGACATCTCATTTTCAGTGAGTTACACCTTGCTGGGAGAAAAGAAAAAATATGTGCCTTGAATTTTAAAATATGTCCGACCTTTTTCGAAATTTGTCCGACATATTTTCAGCCCTTTGAAAACAGGGTAAAAAACACACAGACAAAAAAGACATAAAATCGTATCACTATTTTCGCAACTGAGTACAACGCACAATTAAACCCAAATCGGTCGTTAGGCTTCGTCAAATTGCGTGCTTATGCCCGGCAGATAGCTTTACGCCCGGCTGAAGGCATAGCAGGCTACGGCAAAGCCGGACGCAAAGACAGATGACGGCAGAGGTGCGTAAGTTGGCGAAGGAACCGCACTCGACGTTACTACTTAATTACCTGATGACCGTTTTGGGTTAAACCTTTCTTTGAAATTTTCTGCATACACATCTGCCGGAAATAACAAATGACAACATAAAATGTGTAATAGTACGTCACAACACTATTTAATGTTTGCGAAAATATATTGCACAGCCGTAAAATAAGTTTAATTCAATATGGTCGTTTTAATACCGAGAATGCAAAATAAACTTAAATAAAGTTAACGGGGGGGGTATTTTTTGTCACTTGTAAAAAATTTCGGACTTTTGCATACCACATTATAAAACAGACCGATATGAAGCGGGTTTTTATTTGTATTTTTCTTTGCGGGTTAACATATATTGCAGCTCGCTCTCAGAACATTGCGTTAAAAACAAACCTCCTATATTGGGCCACGACCTCGTTCAACGCGGGCGCAGAGGTTAAAATCGCAAAAAAGTGGACTCTCGACCTGTCTGCGTCCTACAATCCATTCACTTATTCCGACAACAAGAAGATTAAGCACATTGCCGTTGTGCCTGAAGCGCGCTACTGGCTATGCGCTCCTTTCTCGGGACATTTCATAGGTGCGAACCTCATGTATTCGCACTATAATGCCGGCGGAATAAAACTCCCGTTAGGCATTTATCCCGACCTGGGCGACTATCGCTTCCAGGGCGACCTCGGAGCCGTGGGACTCGTTTACGGCTACAGCTGGATGTTGCCCGGCAAACGCTGGAGCTTTGAAGGAGCCATAGGATTAGGATACGGACTGACGCACTACGAACAATATGCATGCGCCATATGCGGCAGCAAGGTGGGCGAAAAGACCCGCGGCGTTTTCATGCCCACAAAACTATCCCTTTCTATCATATATTATATCAAGTAATATATACGCACACGGTATTTAAACCTTGGTTTTTCCCTAATTTTTCAAAATCAACCCTTACCACGTTAAAAATATGGAAAAAGCAAAATATCTCACCCCGCTGGCACTCTCTTTTCTGCCGTTGGCAGCACTTGCACAGCAGGACGTAAGGACGGAATGGCTCGACTCGACCAAAGTACGCGTAGCCTTTTCGCTTGCCGAAACCGACCGCAACGTCGGCAGCAACTATGCCGTTCTGGCTTCGCCTTACCTGGCCGGAACAAAAGGCGACACCTTGTGGCTCAACCCCTCGGTGTTCCGCGGAAAAAAGAACAAGCGCTACTCCGAACGCGCCGCATATTATAACAAGGAAACCGCCGACCCCAACACGGGCAACTACATGCTCAACGAAACGGCGCAATACGACGTTGTGCTCAACCGGAGCGAAACTCCGTGGCTATGGAGCGACAAGGTAAGCCTCGGAGTTGAACGCGAGAAGCAGGGCTGCTGCGACCAGGAAGCGCTGCCACACATCAGCAAAGGCTCGTTCGTTTACATCCCGGAATTCCATCCTGCACTGCCGCACGTGGAAAAGAGCACAGGCAAGGCCGGGGAGCTCAAAGAGAAGAACCCCGTTCTGCGCCACATGTCGGAATACCGTCCATACGACCGTACACAGATTCTTCACAATCGAAAGAACGCACTAATTGTGCACTTCCCCGTAGACAAGGCTGAGATAGACCGTTCGTTCCGCGAAAACGCCGCTACGCTCGACCGGATTATCGAGATAACAAAGCAGGTGGCCGCCGATACCGCGTCGTCGGTAAGGATAATACAAATCATAGGCTCTGCCTCGTTCGAAGGCTCGCAGAAATGGAACGAATCTCTTGCCGGGAAACGTGCAGAGGCTCTGAAAGAATACATACGGCAGCGCGTACAGATGAAAGATTCCGTGTTCGAGTGCAACAACGGGGGCGAGGCCTGGGCTGATTTCCGCTACGAGGTGACGCAAAACAGTTTCGACGGCAAGGATGACGTGCTGCGCATTATCGACACCGAAAAAGACCCCGACCGCAGGGAGAAAGCTATAAAACGCCTCAACGGCGGACGCACATACGTATATATAAAGGACAACCTGCTGCACGACCAGCGCAACTCGGGGTACGTTCAGATATATTACGATTACGTCGACGACAAGGCTGCGCCTGTCATCAACCGGGCTTCAGAACTTATAAACCAGGGAAAGTACGACGAAGCGCTCACACTACTTAAAAAGGTAGAAAGCGACAAGCGTGCGTACAACGCCCTTGGCGTGGCCTACTACATGACGGGCAACAAAGCACTCGGAATGGAATACATGCGTAAAGCCGCCAACGAAGGCAACGCACAAGCGGCCGGGAACATAAGGCAACTCGAAGCCATTGAGCACGCAAAGCAACTCGAAAACGAATAAAACCATTATAAACCATTAACAAACCTTTTTTCTTTAACTAATTAAATTAACTTATTATGAAACAGTACGGAAATTTCAAGTTAGGAGTACTGCTGCTTGCTTCTGCAGGTCTCGCGTCGTGCTCCTCGGATGACACTTTCTCCGGAAGTAAAGGACAGTCGGGCGAACCCGTGAAGACACAGTTTGCCATCAGCGTGCCTGTAGGCAAATCAGGCCGTTTGTCGGAAGCCATCGTGCAAGGCCAAAACCCCGCCCAGTTCCGCGGCATGCAGAACATCAAACTCGTCCCGTTTACCGGTGATCCCACTACTGACGGTACAGGCAGTAACCCTCTCAGCCTCGGACTCATAAAAAGTGACGATCTGGAAGACGGCACGAACGCCAAGGTGTACTACAACGTCTCACTGAATCCGGGCGTAGACCACTTCCTGTTCTATGGCGAAGCATACAGTGCTAACGACAACGCGCTCACCGACGGTGCAATAGAAGCAAATGTTGCCGCCACAACCGCAGACACTTACTTCAAACTGGTAAGAATAAACGTTGAGGCAGTAGACAATGCGGAGCGCGCCACCCTCCTTTCCGCTCTGAACACACTTGTCGGCACTACTGGCTGGGCTGATTCTCAATCCGACCTCGCAAATTATTACAACGCACTTACCTCCCTCAAGGCCGGCTCCGCAACTTCGGTAAAGTTTGCGTTGAAAGACCTTTCCAAAGGTATTGAGGCAGCCACGGCTACAAACGAGGATGAATTGAAAGAAACTGTCAAAGAAGCCTGCGCCACGGCAGTTGCAGCCGTAGAGGACCTCACTTTCCCTGCTAACGTAGGACTTCCCGATGGTGCTACCCAGCTCAAATGGAACAAAAACACTAAGCAGTTTGAATGGGCTGACAAAGCTATCGGCGATCTCTCGGCAGATGTTACCACCCTCGACAAATACGTATATCCCGCATCACTCTATTACAGGGCAAATACTACTATCAAAACTGCCAACACTCCCGTTGCTGACCAGTACTCAGGCGACTGGAACACCTGTCTCGACCTCTACACCGATGGCACATCCGTTACCTCGAACTCGCTGTCGGTTGCTCTCGTTGACCCTGTGCAATACGCAGTGGCCCGCCTCGATGTTACCGCAAAATTCGCAAATGCCACCGTCAACGACAACCTCGGTGAACCTGTAAATACGTCGGACGGCACTGGCATCACGCTCAACGGTATCCTCGTTTCCACATACAAGGATGCTGACTGGCAACTCTACAATAATAATTTGCAGTTTAATACAGGCTTTGTTATCTACGACCCGTCGATAACCCCAACGAAAGTAGGCGCTACGACCGACTTAACCAAGCCAATGGCGCAAACGCTCACTCTGGCTTCCAATAAGGGAGAATCGGTTAAGTTCGCCCTCGAGCTCGTAAACAACACAGGCAAAGCATTTACCGGCATAGACGGCATGATTCCCAACGGTGCTAAGTTCTACCTCATAGGCCAGCTTGACCCAAAGAGCGACAAAGCCAACAACCGCGTGTTCGAACAGGCTTACAACACCAAAGCCAACGTAACTATCAACTCGCTATCGCGCGCATACAACGGAATCCCCGACCTTGAAAACCCGAAACTCGAGCTTGGCCTTTCGGTTAACCTCGAATGGACCGAAGGTCTCGTGCAGGACGTAACTATAGATTAAGACATGAGACAGTCCGGCCGCATGCCGGAACAACAGGGTGGCAGGCTTTGACCGGCCTGCCACTCACTAACAGAAATTCCGCAGCACGGCGGAATACCCCTCGGATACCTACGCAAGAGGGAAAACGAACCACATAAAGCCAGTAAACATGATTACGGATAAGCCATCAGTTATGACACAAATACAACGATTAGGGAAAGCCATGTTCCTGTTGCTCTTCATGGCTACGAGTTGTATAGACGAAGACCTGTCGAGGTGCGGCCAGAATTATTCCATAAGCTACCAGCTGAAGCTGTCGCTGTCGTTGCAGGAAACGTTCGACAAAGAATTCATCACGGCAGACGAGCAGGCCCTTGCCGCCAAACTGCGTACCGATTTGAGCAGTGTGCTGAGCGATCGGGCCAAGCTGATGGACCTGTCGTTCTTCAAAGCGCAAAGCGGAAAACTGGAAAAGCACAACCGTATCATGCCTAATGCCAACGAGACATCGCTAACCGTTTACATGAAGCGCGGCGAATACTACAACGTGGCACTTGCCGCCACCAACGAAGTGAGCAGCACAGTAAACATACAAGATGCCTCGTCGTACTCGGGAATCCGTCTGCGCCAGGCCGACGCCGACACCATCGACGCCTACAGCTCGGCCATTTACATGGGACTGGAACTTATAACAATGGCACAAAAGGACGACCGCTTCTTCGTTCCTCTTTATATGGTCAACTCAGTGCCGGTGCTCGTTATCAACACAGCAAGCTCATCAGCCAAAGTGCTGTACACTTACGTGCAGGGAACAGCCACAGGCCTGCAATGCTCCGACAGCACTTTCACATACAACAACCCGTCAGTAATGCGCACAAGGTGCACCGAGACAGGAAGCCTAGAGGCTTACCACTGCGTTTGCTTCCCCTCGCCCAACGCTACGACAAAGTCGGACGACGGCCTGTGGAGAATGGACGTGTACACGCGAACGGCCGACAACAAATACGTAAAGAACGTCTTGGACATAAAAGAGCCACTTTTGGCAGGAAACATGCTTGTAATAAAGGCATTCCTCAAGGACGACGGCACTATCACGACCGACTCGCCCGAAGTAGGCGTATCTGTTGAACTCGACTGGAACCCGGGCGGCGATTTCGACATCGAGATGTAGGGAATCGCACAACGGCCAATTTATATACATAAACTACTCTTACCAACGCAACAACCGCAGGATATAAAAAGAACGGCAAAAAAGCTGAAACGAATATGAAAATGTGCTCTACTGACAATAAATCCACAAAGCCGGAGCAGAAAGTTTTCTACGGCTCCGGGAGCAGAAAAAAAATAGGTCAGACATATTTTAAATTATGTCAGACATATTTCAAAATAGGTCAGACATATTTTTCCGCACTCCTTACCGGGGGCACTGCTTCAAAAGCGTCCGGTTTCCTGCGGAGCTATGCGGCATTGAAACACACCCTCGCGTGCTGCGGCTGCATGGCGCTGCTTGTTGGCGCGTCGGCCATGCTTGCACTGGCTTCGTGCTCCGACAGCGAACATACCGAAGGCGCGCCGCGCGAAAACGTTAAGCTCCTTGTCAGCATACCCGGCTACACGGCAACAGGAGGAAAAGAGGACAAAAGCACAGGAGACCCGGGCACAGCCGTAGACGAAGGCAGCGACTGGGACCGCCTTACCATAATTCTGGCCTATAACGACAACGGGAACAGGGTTCTGAAACGCACATTGAGCAAGGACGACTTCGACAACCTGCCTGATTATGAATCGCGACCGGGCATAAAACTGTTCACCATAAACGTACCGGTGGGTAACACCTACATATATGGCATAACCTATAGCAGCAATGCGGCCAACAACCCCGAAGCCGATATAGACGCCTGCAAAAGCTATACCGATGTGCAGAAACTGACCATATCCAATGACTATGCTTCAAACAATTCAACCATCGATTATGCAAAGTTCGTTAGCGTGGCTACGGGATACTATGCCGGCGATGACGGACTGCCCGCATTATTTACCGTGCAACAGGGCAGCGGCGAGATAGGAAGCATGCCAACAATGACACTCACGCGTCTGGCTTCGAAAATCGACGTACAGTGGGACGCAGCCGACGCATACGAACAAGGATATACCGACGTGAAAGTAACCGATTTCAAATACTGCGGCAAAGCCAAAGGCCGCCTGTTCCCGTCAATAAACACGGCAAGCGCGGCAAGCGGAGACCAGGAATGGACTTTCTACAACACCTCCGGCATAAGCCAGCGCAACGGGCGGGTGTACCACTACACCTTTACCGACGGAACATACAAGCCGAGCATAACATTCCACATCGACGCAAAGAACAACGGCGTTGCCATTCTCGACGAAAGCAAGGATTTCACGCTCAATTTCAAGGATCCGCTGCGGCAAGCCGCATGGTATAAGGTAAACGCAACGATAAAAGGCATTACAGGAAGCGGAAGCATAAACCTGGCCATGTAATAATACATACAGCACCCTCATGCCGCTCAAAGCATAACTTTCATTTCACCGGAAAAAAAGAACAAAATATATCTTAACTTATGATTAGGATGAAAAGCATACCCCGTATTTTAACGCTTGCAACAACAATATTGTTCAGTGTCGTGTCGCAGGCACAGATATATGTAAGTATAGAAGGAAGAGGCGACGGCTCGTCATGGGAAAGCACTACTACGCTCTCCGAAGCACTCAACCGCGCCCGGGCCGGCGAACAGATATGGGTAAAAGGATATGAAGACCTCAATGAGGAACGGATATACACGCCCGCCGACAGAGAAGGCTTCAGGGTAAAGTCGGGCGTGCGGCTGTACGGAGGCTTTGCCGGAACGGAAACATCCATAGACGAACGGGAGACGCTTGATTTTCCGTACCGTCTGAAATACCGTTCAATCCTTTCGGGCGACATATCCAAGAATGACACCCTCGACGCGGTAAACCTGATATTCCCGGGCAACGGAACGCGCGACGACAACGCCACGCACGTTTTATCAATCGACATGAATCCGTCGTCGTCATCGGGCAACAACAACTCATACCCAACGGTTGTGAACGGCTTTACAGTAACAGGGGGACATGCCGCAGCTGCCGACGGCAAGGGCGGCGGCATATACATATACGGCGACAACAGCAAAGGAGGTATTTTCCGCATAGAACAATGCTTCCTTACATATAACTACGCATCGCAGGGCGGTGCCGTTTATGTGGCCAAAGACGTGAAAGATGTAAACAACAACATATCGCTTATAAGCCAGTGTGTGGCTTACAACAACGCGGCTGGTGAACGCTCGGTTGAAGAAAATGCCGGCGGAGGATTTTACATTGCCGGCGAAGCTACGGCTGCAAACACTTCGGCGTTCAACAACGGAAACGGAGGTATGCGCATTTCGCCCGAGGCAACGGTTACGAACTGCACCGTTGCCCGCAATACGGGCGCAGGCATAGACCTCACAGAAGATGACCACACCCAAAACGTACAGAACACTATTATATGGGGCAACACTACCCTGTCGCTGCAATATCAACCTACGTTCAGATATTCGGCTTTCCACGAGGTAGAAGACGATGACAGTAACAACAACATATACGTAAGCGACAAGAACCGCGACAAAGAGTATGGTCCGTTCTTCGACGCGCCATCGCTGTCAACGGGTTTCGACCGTGAATACAACGGGGAAAACACCAACTACCCCACCTGGTCGTGGGACATACTTGAAGGTACCGTAATGGTAAACAAGGGCAACTCGAATTTCTACAACGGGGACGCTTACGGCAACGAAGATATAAAGGGCCGCCCGCGCATAAGCGGCGATAACATCGACATCGGCGCGCAGGAATACCAGTTCCTGCCTACTTCGCGCAGACGTTACGTAAAAGAGGGAGCCACCGGAAGCGGCCTTTCGTGGGATGAGGCTTCGGGCGACCTGCAAAGGATGATTGACGAGTTGGCCAACAACAACCCGCAAAACCTGGCGGGCGAAGTGGGGGTGGCAAAAGGAGAATACGAGCCGCAATCGCAGATAATAAGTGCAACCACCTACTCGGCTTCGTTCCGCATGCGCGACGGCATAAGCGTGTACGGCGGTTTTGCCGGCACAGAGACAACTAAGCAGGAACGCGCCAAAGGCAGCATGCCTTGGAACTACACCAACGAGACCGTCCTAAGGGGAGCAGCATACACCGACAACCTTGAATGGGAGAACAGCCGCTGGACACTGACCAGCGACTCGCGCCACGTGGTATGGTTCGCACCGCTGGCTTCGGAAAACAAAACAGGCTTCGACCGCACCACCATACTCGACGGCGTTACAATAAAAGGAGGATATGCACAAGGCGGACTGGGTGAAAATGAATTCCAAACCGACAAAGGCGCGGGAATATACATCGCGTTAAATGCTTATGCTCAAAACTGTATAATAAAAGAAAACCATGCAAAAGGCAACGGAGGAGCCGCATACATAAACGGAGGCCGCCTGACCAACTCCCTTGTGTTCAACAATAACTCCGACGCAAACGGCGGTGGCGTTTACATTGAAAACGCAGGTATTATACTCGCCTGCATGATTACGAACAACTCGGCCAACAATGGCGGCGGAGTTTACCTGAACCATAGCGGCGCATGGAGCGACGGACTAAACCATCCCGAATACCTTATACTTTCTACGTCGGTTGTATCCAACAACACCAGCCGCAACAACGGTGCAGTATATTGCAACAAAGGCGGCGTGCTGCTGCAAAATACCATTACAAATAACAACTGCCCTACGGCTACCGACAATACCGACGCAAATGCTTCGCAGACCGGCGGCCTGTATATAGACACATACGCACTCGTTATAAACTCGGTTCTCTGGAACAATACCATACAGAGAATGAACATACCCATGTATGCACGCAACGCCAGCGCGCAGACGGTGCGCTTCATGAACTCGGCACTTTCGGGCACAAACAATGCTATATGGAACAACACGTTGCAAAGCGGGATAATTAACCTGTCGGAAAGCAATGACCTCATGGCCGAAGGAACGCTGACTCCCGATTTCGACCCCACAGGAATGCCCAACGAAACAGGCGTGGACGGTTCACTGCAAAACGTTACATACATGTGGAAGCCTGTTAGCGGCTCAAACCTTAGGGCGCGAGGCATGACGCTCGGCACATTGCCGGGAGAGGTGCTACTGGCTCCTGAAATCGACATTGAAGGCTTGCTGTTCGCACAAAAGCCGTCAACCGGAGCTTACAGCATAGAACAACCACATATAACTCCTGAAGATGACGGGAGCTCTCTTAAAATATACGTAAACGCCGACTGCACCGTGCACGACCACGACGGAAGCTCGTGGGACAAGGCATACCGTTCGCTCAACGAGGCAATAGAGTACCTCGCCGGCCTCGACGCCACCATCGTGGGCGGCAAGACGCTCGAGATACACGTACAGGAGGGCAACCTGTGGCCACGCTATGCCTTTACGAACCTTAACCCGCAAACGGCTACGGTAAACATCCCGGCGGCACAGAGCGAACAAACCATATACATATACGGCGGTTATGCCGCCTCAACACACGAGCGCACGCCCCTCTCGACACGTTCCGTGATAAACGGCAACCACGAGGCCAACGACATCACTGCCGGCCTGTACCATTGCATTACAGTCGAGGCCGGGGCAAAAGCGGTAATCGACGGATTCCACATAACGAACGGGTATGCAGCCGGAGAGGCTTCCCTGCTTTACGGTGCCGGAATGCTTGTGGGCGACGGTGCGGAAGTAACGCTGAACAACTGCATTTTTGAAAACAACACGGCGCAGGAGGCAGCCGCCATCGACGCGCGCGGCGCTACGCTCACGCTGAACAACTGCGTGGTGAACAACAACACAAACACCGATGCCAGCCGACCCGTGATAAACTGCGCCGCCCTTACCATGAACCACGTCACCGTGGCAAACAACATAGGCGCAGCCCCTGCCAGCATGGGCACAAGCTCGTTCGCCGTGGGCAACAGCTCCGGCAATACAGTCACCCTCGCCTCGACCGGCGCAGAAGGAGCCGCCAATTTCTCCAATCCCACAAACAGCCAGGGAGCCACCCTCGGCTACAACACCTACTACGGCGGTTACACAGAGTTCCGCCCGCTTACAAGCTCGCCCGACGCAGCCGGGTTAATAAACAAAGCCACAGGCACTCCGGCGGAACTTACAACCGATATTGCCGGGAGTGAGCGCAATCTCGGCGGCGCGCCCGACCTCGGAGCATACGAAGCCAGCTTGCCCAGGAACGGCACAGTAATTTACGTAACCGAAAACGGGGCGGGCAACATGGACGGCTCGTCGTGGGAAAACGCCATAGCCGGTAACATGATTTATGACATAAACGAGGACGACACAACGGGCATAGCCACTACAGACTCCCGCTACATAGGGTTCTACGACGCGAGCAGCCGCCCATATGGCGAGACATCGGGGGCAAGCAAACTGTTCTTCGAACACCTCGACGAATCGAACCTTGAAAGCAGCAACGTGAATTACCGTACCGAGACGCATGACCGCGTGACCCACGTTACCGGCGCAAGCGGCATAAACATACGCAACCAAAGGACGGAGCGTTACGTAGGCGGCCTGCAATACGCCGTGGAGCGCGCCGCCGCACTGGCAGCCGCCGACGGGGAGCAGAGGAGCGTGTGGGTGGCCGGCGGGGAATACACCGACTACAAGGGTTTCGTAATACGCGACCGCGTGGACGTGCTCGGCGGATTCCCCAACGTGGGCACACCGGGAGAAGACGACCGCCACCCGCTCATATCCTCCTACATACCGGCCAACGAGGCCGACGCGGCACTGGACAAATCGACATACGAGACAATAATACAAATCCGCGAAGAATCTCCCTACACTTACAGCAACGGCGCATATTCGGAAAACAACCTGCCCGGCCGCACACGCAAGCCCGTGCTCTTCCAGCCCGACGTGTGCCTGCCCACAAGGTCGCCCTCGGGACGCGAAAGCTCATTCAGCTATTGGGAATGGGATCGCAAGTGGAATTGGATAGCTTGGGAATATTTTTGGACTAACCACGGCTATGGAAACTCCGTACCGTACGTAGACGAAGACCTCTCGAACGAATACCGCTGGCAGAACAAAACCCCGGGCGAATATCAGGATGATTCGGGCACATACGTGGAATACTCGGGTGCCACTTGGGACGGGTTCACAATACGCCACGGGTTCTACACCGACTACAAGGCCAACCGCGACGGCGGCGCGGGCGTACGCATATTCCGCGGCGTAACGCTGAGGAACTGCGTTGTCACCGAAAACTACATCAACGCGCACAACAACGCAGGCCGTGGGTCGGGCATTTACTGCGACGGCAACAACAGCAGCGTGATAAACTGCTTCGTGCTCAACAACGCCAACAACTCTGATGAGAGCTACGGCGGCGGCATGTACATGATTCTCGGCACAAGCTACAACACCATGGTGGCAAACAACTACGCAAAAAGCAACGGCGGAGGTATATTCATTGAAGATGCCATGTTCTACAACAATACCGTAGCATACAACAAATCTGGCGGCACGGGCGGCCTGCACCAGTGGACCGCGTCTTCGGGCACACAGACAACGCTGAAATTGTATAACACAATTTTTTACGGAAACCAGAACCGCGCAATAGGTGTTTCAAACACCAATAATTTCAACGGGGCGTGGAACTGCTACGTACAGACAGGCAACTCTTTAGACGACGCAGTGCAAGCCAAAATACAAAACTCGCAAATAGGAAAGAAACTGTCATCACCCTTTGCTTCATCCAATGCGCAACAAGAAAACAATTACCGTTTGAGTGCCAACACATGGTGTCTGAACAACGGTACGGAAGAGATGGGCAAAGACTACCTGGGGAACGAAATCGAATTGCCCTCGACCGACGTTGACTTTACCGACCGTATAAAGGATTGTGCTGTCGACATAGGTGCTTACGAAAGTGAAAACGAGACAAACATAGCATACGAAACAAACAATGAAACGAACAGCCTTGTATATTATGTAACTCAAAACGGAAACGGAATACGAAGCGGCGGCTCGATAGACAATGCCGCATGTGCCATGAAGCTACAAAACATACTTGACCATGCCGGTAAAACGGCTCTTGCGAACCCGGGCGCTAACGTAATAGTGAAAGTGGCCGGCTACGACGGCGCGTCATTCGTTTACCATGCAAACACGCTGGGAAACCCGAGCGACCCGCAAAGCTACACCTACGTCATACCCTACGGCGTAACAGTAATGGGCGGCTACAACGATGCCTCCGACGACTGGAGCGACAAGGGACGCGACCCCATGACATACAAAACCGTACTCTCTGCCATAAATAACAGTTCATCCCTTGAACAGCAGGTGAACGGCTACCACGCCGTTACATTCGGGGCTAAGCCCGACGGCTGGACCGGCAACGACAAGAAGACGGTAATCGACGGGCTGTGCCTGTACGACGGCAACGCAACCGCCCTCGGCTCTACCGGCGACAACACACGTGGCGGCGGTGCAATCGTTCCGTCTTGGGGACATGTACGCAACTGCGTAGTACGTGACTGCCAGGCCGTAGAAGGCGGTGGACTTTACCTGCTGCCCGGGGCTACCGTGTCGGGAACGGCTATTATTGGTAACACGGCAGAAGAAGGCGGTGGAATTTACGCAAATGCTACAGGCGTAACGTCCTCGAACCGCTCTCACATGGTTTCTTGCACTATTACCGACAACGAAGCTACATCTGTTGGCGGAGGCGTGTACATGGAAGGTGGAGCTTTAATGAGCCTCAACGCAGTTATTTGGAAAAACACTGCCCCGTCGGACAAGAACATAAGCGGCGAAATAACATCTACGTTTGAAGACGAGATATGGCATAAACACCTTGAAAGCGAAATACAGGAATACTATCCTTTCAACTATTCATTCGTAGAAACCTTCGAGTTGCCATCCAACTTCGAGAACACTAAAATGGAAAGCACTGACAGCTATTTCGCAAACGAGGAACGCATTCTAAAGGCTTACTCACTGCTGATAAAAAGCGGTATGAAGGCCGAATACCAAACAGCATTGGTTTCTGCATTGGGTATATCACCGGCCGACATGCAGTATATTGCGCGCGAGCAAAACGGCATAGAACGCGTAGACGCAGGAGCTTATGCGTTTGAAGGCGGAACGCTTCCGACTAACAAGCTAATTACCCGCATTTTCGTATCGCAAGGAACAGAAATTAAGCTTCCCGATAACGTAAACGTGGACGAATATATCGGACGCTCTTTCTACACTCCTTTAACAAAACTGGAACGCGCACTGGAATATATACGCGTCGTCCGCAATAACGGAGTGGCAAACAATGATACCAAATTCGAGATTCTTATGGCCGGCGGAACATACAAGCCTGTGCTGCAAAGAACCAGCCCAACACTGACCGCAGACCAACGTCTCAATTCATTCATAGTGCCACAGGGTGTAAGCATTTACGGTGGATTCAGCGGAGAGGAATTATACTCCTCAAAAGCCGACGGGCAAAACGATATAACGAGCATTCCCGGCATAACAAGTCCTTTCAAATGCAACGAAGACATCAACGCCATTCTTGAAAACCGAGAATTCTCCGACTTCAACCAAAACAATATCAGGGAGCCTTGGGAACTGGCATACCAAACCATACTCTCAGGAAACATCAACGTCTCTACCGGAGCAAAGAATGCTTACCACGTTGTTTTCTCGAACGACGGTGCCAATTCAACAGCCCAAGTCAATCCTATCGTAATAGACGGAATTACCGTTACCAACGGTGAGACTTCAAACATTCTCAGCAATGTTAAAGACAAGGACGAAATCGGCCGCGGAGGCGGAGTATACTCCAACGGTGTGTCATATCTTGTAAACCGTTGCCGTTTCGTAAACAATCTTGCCGTCAGAGGTGGCGCAATTTACATGCGCGACGCAAGGCTGACCGTAATAAACTCCATATTTGCAGGTAACGGAACTGTAGATGACCCGCAGACGGAGGAGTCTACTACCCAACCACCGCGCGGCGGCGCTGTATACATAGCAGGCGTATCAAATTCGCCAGCCACGCAGGCTGCCCTTTATGCTGTGAACACACTCTGGGTAAACAACGAGACCTCGGGACAAGGCGGTGCTATAGGTACGAACTTTGCCGATGGAGTAATTACAGGTTACGTGCCAACCGTTTCTCTGATGAACAACACTTTTGCCCTCAACAAAGCACATAGCAACGCCGTGATTTATCATCACAACGATAAAAACTCCATAACAAACACACTTATGTGGGGCAATGTGGCTACAGGCGAGAACATTCCTCAAACCGATGAATCCAATACACAAATTACCTATAGCGCAAGTGATGTTTTAGACCTATCCGGTTACCACGCTTCCAATATAAAGCTATCTACCGACAATTCCGATGTAAACGGCCCGCGCTTTACAAGGCCAGCTACCGTTGCAGGCGTTGCAGGCAACGACGCTTACAACTGCTGGAATCCCATTGCGATTTCAATACTGACCGATGCCGGCGACGGAGTGCAAGCTGCCGATAATTCATCCATTAGAGGTGCATACGATAACTGGTGGGAAGAGCCCGGTCTGACCGATTACAAGGAACAGTACATGGGTGAAGGCTATATGCGCTACGCCGGGCCACGCAACGAAGACGGCACACAAGCAGCCAAACCGATAGACATCGGAGTTTACGAATATCAATACAACCCCAAATTCTCAAACATGGATACCATATATGTTGCTACATCCGAAAGCGGACTTGCTGACGGCACAAGCTGGAGCAATGCCACATCAGACTTGCGGGGCGCACTCGTAGCCATGGCCAACCCCGACGGAGGCAAAAGCAAGAACAAAGCCGTACTAATCAAAGCAGGCAGCTATTCCTCGTCGTTGATTTCCGCACAGGTGGCTTTCCCCGTATCATTAAGCAATAGTACGGAATATGGGACATCGCTTACAATCAAAGGCTCTTTCAATGAATCAGGCTTGCAGGATTTCAGCCAGCCAACCATTATTACTACGCAGGAAAATAAAGTCAATACCACTAATATTTTAATGGACATTGCAACTACAGCCGACAAACCTGTAAGCATCGATGGATTTACATTCATAAACAAGAATCCGAACGGCGGCACAGGTATGCATGCAAACAGTTCCGGTGGTGAAATCACGATAAAGCAACTGGCATTCCGTGGTAACAAAGGCAACGGCCTTCAAGTAGAAAACGGTAACAACGGACCGATACTTATAGCCAACACACTCTTTGCGGACGGAGGAACAGGCCTTGCAGACGCAAACAATAAAGTCACCGTTGTAAACGCCACGTTTGCTAATAACAGCACAGATGTTACAGGCACCGGATACGGAATGTACAACTCCGTTTCGTGGAACAACGGCAAACAGAACCTGCTCGACGGCAATAATAATAAGAATATCGCTGCAGGAACAGATAATACGGACATAAAACAAGGTCCGAACTTCATCGACCCGGACAACACGGATATTTACAGTCGCGACTACCGCATACGTCCGAGCATGACATTGCTCAATCAAGGCGGCAATGACAACTATACAAATACAATACACGTTGCGGCACTCGACAACGAAAAGGACCTTGCAAACAATGCTCGACTGGTAGACGACACTATCGATGTTGGTGCATACGAATACGAAGCCGCATTGCAACCTATCATATACGTAAAAGCCGACCTTACCGGCGACCTTGACGGCAACAGTTGGGCAACAGCTTTGAACGACCTGCAAGGTGCAATAGATTTGGCCGGAATATATGCTGCAACACATGATGAAGAAAAAGGCTATGTATTTGTTCACAGCAACTATAACAACGACGGAAACATTCGTGTGCAGCTTGACAACACTTACGTCTATGGCACGATGAACGATGAAACGAGCACATCTACCGAAACTGAGAATATCGTAAGCGACTTACTTAGCAAACGCAAGGGATTGCTCGAATCAAACAACCGCTCTACTCTAAACAGCGTTACACTTGCTGCTGAAAGCACTGTAGATGGTTTTGAAATAGACAACACCGCCACGGTTAACAACGGATACCTCTCCACTTCAATCATAAACAACGGTGCAAACGGACAAGCCGACGGAATACTTTACAATTCACTTGTAACAGGAGATGTCCAGAGCGTTAAAGCCATTAACGTTACTGCAACAGGCAGTACTGAAAACGTTGCTGCGGGAAGTGAGAACAACATTTATAATTCCACTGCTAACCAATATGTAACCGACGAATACTGGAATCACCAGCTTATGGAAACGTCGGACTATATAGACGCAGGCAATGAAAGCCCGACGCTTGAATGCATAAAGATGGTAAGACACAGCCGTGACCTTATTGGCAACGCACGTATCCGCAACGCCGTCGACAATGGATGTTTCGAAACATGGAACATAATATCCGATGACACTATTACCACGACCGACAAACCCATAGGCAAATCGGTGGTTTACGTTCGACGCGGAAAAGAGTTGAAAATAGAAAAAGCAGACAACGGAACATTGGTTTATAACGACGCAAACGCGTTTAATCCCGGGTTCCTGCTCCTGGAACATCAAGCCGGATTACGCGGCTGCGGCAACCACATCGCGCTTGACAACTTTGCCATAGAACGCGATGTAAAAGCCAATAACGCAAACATGTTCGTCGCGCCATTCAATGTTATCCGAACGGAAAACGCGGACGGCTTGACGTTCAAGCGTTACAGCGGACGCACCAGAGCCGGCTACGATTACAAGTTCGACGAAACCGACGGAATAGCCTGGACGCAAGACAACCAGATTACTTTCGGGAACACTGAAGGAGTACTCGTAGAGAACACTACCGAAAACGACAAGACATTACGCCTGTACGGCAACAGCTACGAAGAAAACGGCAGCACCAAGTCTGTGCAACTGGCCAAGTACAACTTCAACGATCCATGGTCTTCAGAAGAATCGTCTGGCAACAGGTTCACACACAAAGAAAACATGAGCTGGAACCTCTTTGGCTCGCCGTTCCTTTGCGCATTGAACTACAACGACATGGAATACGGGCGCGTTATTTACGGTTACGCCAACGGCGGCTCATACGTTACTGTCAACACCGAAGGCAACAACGGACACATACCGGCTTTCGACGCCGTGTTTACACAGACAGCCACCCTGAAAGACAATGAAACCGTCAACATTACTCCTCTTTCCGACAGAGAAGGCACGGCCTATGCTTCAACGCAGAACCTGACCATAGCCTTGAAGGCTGTTAACGCGAACAACGAAGGCGGTGACGCCGCTGAAGCCGACGACATCCTGGAACTCAACGCCGTTCCGGCCGAAGAATCCCGCTCCGACTTCGATATTTCGGGCGACGGAGTGAAATGGATGAGCACGTCCGGCAAACCGCAGCTATACGCAGTACGCAACAGTGCCCGCTACTCTCTCCTGTCGGCAGTAAGTGAGGAAGAAGTAATTACGATAGGCTTCACTGCTTCGAAAGCTGACAGCTACGAATTCGAAGCGCTTAACAATGAAAATTACCAGACTGTTGAACTATCCGACCACAAAACCGGAAAAACAGTAGACCTCAAAACAACAAACTACATTTTCAACCAAGAGGAGAACACCAATACCGACAACCGCTTTACACTGCGTTTCATCAGCAGCGGAGCCAACTCCGTAGAAGCTACAGGTGTGAAGATTGAACTGCTCGACAATCGCAGGGTACGCATTAGCGGATTGAGAGAGAACGACCGCATACAAATATACGACACGAGCGGAGTGCTCGAGATGAGACACATTGCCAAGAAAGACGAATACGTCTTCAGCCTGCAACCGGGCATACACATTATTGATGTGCGTGCCGGACAGAAAAAGCGGGCTGCCAGCAAAATCATCGTACAGTAAAGTTCTCGTTATTACTTAAAATGAAACACGGTTCTTTTTAATGTCTGTATCGGTAAAGACCTCTTGAAAAAACTCCCTGACGAATTTTAATATATGTCCGACTTGTTTTAAAACAGGCCGGACATATTTTTTCCTTACACCGAACAGGAATACTACCTACTTCATCACCACACGGATAATTGACATTACGGCAAGCAACTTGGTGCAAAATGTTAAAATCCTGCGGTACGAAACGGCAACACCTAAAGGCCTCTCCACAAGCACTTTTCAACAGCCCGAAAAAAGGTCGGACATATTTTAAAATTCAAGGCACATATTTCGAAATATGTCCGACTTATTTTTTATTTGCTCCTACCCCATACGTAAACTCTCCTTTCGCAACCCCGTAATTCCGTTTACAATAGTTAAAACCCGCTCCGCCCCACGATAACTTAAAAAACGCTATCTTTGTAATTTGAAAACGCATAAGCCATGAGTAGGAAAAACAAACCTCTGCCTATATTTGAGAACGTTGCCATAACAGGAATAGCCGCCGAAGGGCGGGCTGTTGCCAGAGTTGGCGAAATGGTAGTGTTCGTGCCTTACGTCGTGCCAGGCGATGTGGCCGACATACAGGTTACGCGCAAAAAAAACAAATACTGCGAAGGTATTGCTGTGAAATTTCACGAATACAGCACTGACCGCACCGAACCTTTCTGCAAATACTTCGGTATATGCGGAGGCTGCCGTTGGCAAAACCTCGACTACAGGGAGCAACTCAAATGGAAACAAAAGATTGTTGAAGACGCACTGCAGCGCATAGCCAAAGTGGACTTGCCTCCAATTCTTCCAATCATAGGCAGTAACGCCACAAAAGAATACCGCAACAAACTTGAGTTCGGATTCTCGAACAAACGTTGGCTTACAAAGGAAGAAATAGCTGCCGATGTTACCTATGACAACATGAATGCCGTAGGATTTCACGTCCCTGGAGCTTTCGACAAAATTATAGACATTGACGAATGCCTACTTATGGACAACATCCAAAACGAGCTGCGCAACGACATACGCCGCTACGCGACGGACAACGGTCTTTCTTTCTTCGACATAAGAAAACAAGAAGGACTGCTGCGCAACATCATGGTTAGAAACAGTACCATTGGTGAAACAATGCTGCTCGTACAGTTCCATTACGACTCCCCCTCTGAAGAAGCTAAAGCAATGGGGCTGATGGAACATCTTAAACAATCCTTCCCCAATCTGACATCATTGCTTTATGTAAACAATCTAAAATGCAACGATACGTTCGGCGACCTTGAAGTAAAGACATTCAGCGGACGCGACTGCATATACGAGGAAATGGAAGGCCTTCGCTTCAAAATTGGTCCTAAAAGCTTTTTCCAGACAAACACACTACAAGCGCTGAAACTATACGATGTAGCACGGAATTTTGCCAACCTTACAGGTAAAGAACTGGTTTATGACCTTTACACGGGAACAGGAACGATAGCAAATTTTGTAGCACGCCGCTCCCGCAAGGTAATAGGCATTGAGTATGTGCCTGAGGCTATAGAAGACGCAAAAGTAAATGCCAGTATCAACAACATCGATAACGCTATGTTCCTTGCCGGAGACATGCGTGAAATCCTCACTCCGCAGTTTGTAAAAGAGAACGGCGTGCCTGACGTAATCATTACCGACCCGCCACGTGCAGGCATGCATAAGGATGTAATAACCACAATAATGGGAACTAAAGCCAAGCGCATTGTCTATGTAAGCTGCAACCCTGCTACTCAAGCGCGCGACATTGCTCTGCTCGATCCTCTTTATAAAGTAGAAGCCATACAGCCGGTGGATATGTTTCCGCAAACCCAACACGTAGAAAACGTATGCCTTTTGGTTTTAAAAAATGATTAACGAACGCAGAACCAATCCGGTAGTTGCACGAAAGCTCGGCACACTAATAGAACAGAAATCGTGGGACGAACTTGATACATACCTGCTGTCGCTGAGCAACGCCGATTTCCGCAGCGCGGGACATATACTGAGCGAAGACATAATGTTACGCTTTTCCGGCAACGATTTCTGGGAAATATTCTCTCACTTGTCACTTTTCCGCCCCAAGGCATTTCTCGGAACATGCCTTAAAGCCGCCGTAACACAATATCGGGCCGGAAAAATCTCAATATCGGAACCGTGCCTTATTGAATATGCCGAGACTGTGTGCAAGAACAGCATGTCTATTGACCGCGACAAGTTCCTTACGGCCATGGCTGAAGTATTGCAGTCGCACGACGAATTCAATGCCCTGTTCAACATGCTCAATGTAAGCCAAGGTATCGAGCGGCTACGCTACCTGTTGCGCTGCACAACCGTAGCGGCATACTATTCACTGTTCGAAAACCTGAAACATGTGCAGGACAACGAACAACTGTTGCAAAAATGCTGTTATGCCTTGATAAAGAAAGGCGACAGACTGTCATACAATCTATCCAGCATAATATGCAAATATTTCGATTTGAAAAACATAAGAGGTACTTTTTCACTTAAAATTGAACCATACCAACTAAACTATCTTGATTCCTCGCAAGAAGCATTCACAAAAGTACTGACAAGCGTATAATAACACACAACACATACAACAAACGTATTCTCCTTTGTATCGGAGAAACGTTATGTTTTTATACATATTTACGTTTTTCGAAGAACATTTTATTCATTTAGCAAAAGAATTGCTACATTTGTGTGTCAAATGACAAATTAAATACATTATTATAATGAGCGACAAAATAAAAAGATTTATCCTGCCTGAATCCGAAATCCCAACACAGTGGTACAACATCCAGGCAGACATGAAAAATAAGCCTTTGCCTTTCCTGCACCCTGCTACACACAAAGCACTTACGCCGGAAGACCTGTATCCAATTTTCAATGAAGCCTGCTCACAGCAGGAACTGAACCAAACAGACCCCTGGATAGACATACCCGAAGAGGTGCGAGACATGTACAAGTATTACCGTTGCACTCCTTTGGTACGCGCATACGGCCTTGAAAAAGCACTTGACACGCCTGCACATATATATTTCAAAAATGAAAGTGTAAGCCCGGTGGGTTCGCACAAACTCAACTCGGCATTAGCACAAGCCTATTATTGCAAAAAACAGGGAGTAACAAATGTTACAACCGAGACAGGCGCAGGCCAGTGGGGTACGGCCCTTTCATACGCTTGCAAGGCATTTGGGCTGGAATTAGCAGTGTATATGGTAAAAATCAGCTATGAGCAGAAGCCTTACCGCCGAAGCATGATGGAGACGTTCGGCGCACAGGTTACGGCCAGTCCTTCAATGTCGACCCGCGCAGGTAAAGACATACTGACAAAAGACCCCCACTGCAACGGTTCCTTAGGAACTGCAATATCTGAAGCCATAGAGTTGGCAATGACTACCCCCAACTGCAAATATGCTTTAGGCTCTGTGCTCAACCATGTATCTCTGCACCAAACGGTAATAGGACTTGAAGCAGAAAAACAGATGGAAATGGCAGGCGAATATCCCGACACGATAATAGCCTGCTTCGGCGGAGGTTCTAATTTCAGCGGACTTGCATTCCCGTTCATGAGGCACAATATACTCGAAGGCAAGAAAACAGAATTTATTGCTGCAGAACCTGAAGCATGCCCCAAACTCACGCGCGGGAAATTCAGCTACGATTTCGGAGACGAGAGCGGTTATACCCCACTCATGCCTATGTATACAATTGGTCACAATTTCCAACCTGCAAACATACACGCAGGCGGGTTGAGGTATCACGGTGCGGGCGTAATTATTTCGCAACTTATGAAAGACGGCCTTATGAAAGGCATGGACATAAAGCAAACAGAATCTTTCCACGCAGGAATACTGTTTGCCCGCCACGAGGGCATTGTACCTGCTCCCGAATCATGCCACGCAATTGCAGCCACAATACGCGAAGCTGAGAAATGCAAACTCACTGGAGAGAAAAAAGTTCTTCTTTTCAACCTCTCCGGACACGGATTAATCGATATGGCTGCCTATGACCAATATCTGGCAGGCGACCTTGTAAACTATTCACCAGATGACAAATTGATTACAAAGTATCTTGATGACGTAGCAACGCTAAACCAGAACCTGTAAAAAATAATTACAATAACAACGAAGCACCCGGTAGACTTTTACTTCCGGGTGCTTTACTATTCTGACGAGTTTCTGTACAATTACTGAATTTGTCCGTATATTTTCTACCGGTTTTCAACCCGCAAAAAATATGTGCCTTGTATTTTAAAATATGTCTGACATAATTCAAATTATGTCAGACATATTTTTTATTTGCTCCTATAGGAACATAAAAAGTTGAAAAACAGTTTTCTTATTTTACGCCTCTTTTCCCGTTTTTTGAGCACAATTTTCGCTACGTAGGCCGGTCTGCTTCATTGCCTGCGCAAGTATCTCAGCATGGTCGAAAGCCAAGTCCGGCAAGTCATTAATATCAAACCATTTGGCACAACTTGCGTCGTCGTGTCCTACGACCATACCTATACTGTTTAAATCAACAAAAGCATAAAATGCAACTGTAACGACACGTTCCCTTGGGTCTCGTCCGACATCTGAAAAAGCTCCTATTTGCTGCCAATCGTCTACACGCAAAGACGTTTCTTCAAAAAGTTCTCGCGAGGCACACTGTTCAGCGGTTTCGTCGGGATTCATAAAACCTCCTGGAAAAGCCCAACAACCTTTGTAAGGGTTATTTTTCCTTTCAACCAAAAGCAAACAAACCTTACCTTCCGCTTCATTGCGACCAAAAACCACACAATCGGCAGTAATAGAATAATGAGGGTACTTATACTGATACATCTGATTCAGACTAATGACATCACTGGTGCTGCAGGCGAAGCAAATCGTTCACAGTCTTTACCGGATTAAACGTTGAAAGTGGTACTTCCAGAAAGGCAGTGTTCCAGTCACTCATAGCTCCATTCCAAAGCCCGGGAAGTTCTAAGGCTTTAAGTTCCTTGCCATTCTTCGACTTATGCGAGATGAAGCCCGTTGAAGGATCTACAAACTTTTTCAAATCGAATTTGTTTCCTTTATAATCTTTTGTTGCACAAACCAAATCTACCGGATTAAAGTGCGTTCCATTCTCAAACATCTTGCTGTTAAAGTCATCATCAAGATTTATTTGCGAACTTTCCAATATTTGAGGAGAAACCGTTCCGTCGTTATTATAAGCGAGGAACGGGCCACCACCGGCCTCACCTACATTCTTTACCATTCCGCATACACGCAAAGGTCGGTTGAACTTGCAATACAAATAATCAGCCAGTTCTATACCCGACAAATCACCTCCTTCAGGACGCAAACACCACAGCTCTGTCTCCAGGAAAGAAAGCATTTCCTGCAAGCGGTTCTCATCCGGCATACCGCTATCCAACTCTTCGAGATATTCAAAAAGCTGGTTTTGCAATGCAACCAGCTTACCGGCCAACAATTTCTTATACACCACAGTGTCCGGCATAAGACGGGCCGGCACAATATTATCAATATTCTTTATGAAAATAACATCCGCATCGATTTCATTCAGATTCTCTATGAGCGCGCCATGACCGCCCGGGCGAAAGAGCAAAGAACCGTCGGCATTGCGGAAAGGCTCATTGTCGGGCGTAGCTGCTATTGTATCTGTATTTGATTTTTGCTCCGAAAAAGATATTTCGAAGTGAACACCCAACTTTTCTTCCATACTTGGCACGACCTTTTCTACATGCTCCCGGAACAGATTCTTATGCTCGGGCGAAACGGTGAAATGAACTTTTACGCATCTATTAGAATCTGACGCTATTAATGCCCCTTCATAAAGATGTTCCTCCAAAGGTGTCCGCGCGCCGTCGGGATATGAATGAAACAATAAAACACCTTTGGGCTTTGAACCGTAGCCTAATCCTTCGTTATCTAAAAGTGCCTTGACCACAGCCTTGAAGTTGCCGGCTTTTACCAGCCCGGCTATTCCCATGTTATTAACACGCTTGCACGCCTCGTCGAGGTCTTCATAAAAAGCGAAATGTCTTATGTTGTCGAAAAACTTACGTTCAAAGTCTGTTTTTGGCACGTTGCTTTCGCCTTCAAGAAAAGCATACAGGTTCTTGAACATCCTGCTGGCTGCGCCTGAAGCGGGAACAAATTTCACAATGCTGACATCTTCCTGGCTACGGTACTCATCCCAGCCGTGCACCAACTCGTTTCGTTCGTTTTCTGTAGGAACTGATATTCCTTTACTTTGCGTTGCCGCAGCATACAGCCGTAAATACGGGAAACCTGTGCGAAAACAACCTAACTGATACTCTAATTGCTCTTCAGTAATACCTTTGCCTTTTAATTGGATTTTATCCTGCGATGTAATCATTTCAATAACTTTTTGCAGCGTTTATTTCTGTTTATCTTTCTGGATACAAAGTTAACAAAATCGAATTGCAAAACCCGACGCCAAATGAGGCAAATTAGAAATACATACCTATGAACCATGCGATATGGCATGTTTAGCAATATTTAAGTACGCTTGTTCCGCTGTTGACACGAAAAAAACTACATTTGCACTCCAAATTAAAGACATAAATAAATTATGCCACTTATGAAAAAAGTATTTTTGGGATTAATCGCTACAGCGCTGCTCTCATCGTGCAGCACTACAAGGAACACGGTCACGCTTTCAGATATAGAAGGCGAATGGGACATCACAGAAGTGAAAGGTACAAAGCCATCTGTAAATGAAGGCGGACAACAGCCTTTCATAGGATTCGACACGCAGAACGGACGTGTATACGGTTACAGCGGCTGCAATCGCATAATGTCATCGTTCAACCGCGACGCCAAGCCGGGAGTTCTGGAACTGAAACAATTGGCCGGCACAATGATGGCCTGCCCCGATATGGAAACAGAAAGAAACATACAAGGAGCATTGTCGGAGGTTAAGAAATACAAAAAGACAAAAGAAGGCAACATTGCTTTATACAATTCTGGCAAAAACCCTGTGATATTACTCAAAAAAAGATTTTATCCTATGACTTTTGCTGAACTCGACGGTGAATGGGACATCGTGTCGATATACGGTTCGCCCGTAACAAAAAACGAGGAAGGAAATCCTTTCTTAATATTCGACACCGACAATAAAAAGTTAAGTGGCAATGCTGGTTGTAATCGCATATTCGGAAACATAGAAACCGAAGAAGGCAAGCAATCCTCCATATCACTTTCCGCCGTAGGAACAACACGTATGGCCTGCCCAGACATGACGACTGAGGAACTTGTTCTCTCGGCACTAAAGAACATAAAGACATACGGTAAACTTGAGGGCGGGAATGTAGTGCTTTATGCTTCCGACGGAGTGGCGGCCATGGTATTGCAAAAAAAGCAATGACGTTCACGGAAAGCCACACTTCAGAATAGATAGGAGTCCCTACTCTTTCCGTATATTTTTATCTTAGTACTGATGCGATAAAATCGCATGGTTATTAAAATTCA
>ULVW01063202.1_pt1 | contig 43550 bp, 23 predicted proteins | sample 1959801 | NCBI WGS metagenome assembly ULVW01 (sample SAMEA4835796, study PRJEB28245) | human gut metagenome | biome: gut microbiome; material: fecal sample | place: Denmark | collected 2008
CGAATGCAGCCTGACTTCGCCGAAGGCAACAACTGAAATTTTGAACACCTACTTATTCAGCCTTTCGAAGCGTTTGTTTCTGGTCCAATATGCTGTCTACGGTGTGTATCATCGCTGATTTCAACTCGTACAATTCTTTTTCCATACGTTTCTTCAACACCTCGTCTTGCTCGCTCTTGAGGGCTTTGTTGTACTTGTCCACTTCCGTAATATATTCATGGGCTGCCATGGCCGATAACAATTCGGGCGAACCCTTCATCTGTGCTATCTTTTGGCTGTAGTCGCGTTTTCCGGTTTCAGTTTCGTAATTATAGCCTTTGTAGTCTTTGATGAGTTCTTCGCTGTCTGCCTTAATTTGATAATAGCGATTGTTGATGGCTCGATAAGCGGTACGTTCGCTGCCCGATTTCACAAAGCGGTTCACTATGAGCAGATTGCTGGGGTCGTATTCGCGCGAACCCACAACGGTCTCACCCGTTTTAACCAGTTTGTCTACAAGGTTGAAATAGCCGCCCAAATAACCGCGACCTAAATGTTCAATAACGGATGGGTTCACATCTAGCCAACCACTCTTCTGACTATCACCGCCCGACAGCTCGTTGAGCATTTTACTCAAACCCACCAGTTGCTTATTGGTATTGCTGTAAGCCTTGGTGTATGCTGGGTCTCGCTCGTTGTAGGCTGTCTGCTTGTAAATCGGAAGACCCGTCCACGATTCGTTCGTTAAAACTTCGAATGCTGGTTTTGCAAAAGTGGGAACAAACGCGCCGCTTCCTTCGCCTACTACGTCCAACGGAAGCACCTGACTGACTTGACAAAGCACTTCGTGAGCCAGTTCCTGGTTCGTGTAGCGTTCCTTGCCGCTCATCACGCTGCCCAACAGTTCGCCCATGCCGTAAACGGCTCGGTATTCTACAGGTAGCGGAATGCTTGCCCAACTCTTGCCGTTTATGCGCAACATCAGGTTGCTGCGACGGGTATTGGAGGGGTGGTCAAAGTAGCCGTTTCCTTCTTCGGCATCATCGTCATCATCACCGGATGCACCGACCATGGCATTGGCAAGTCCTAAAGCAAACATAATGGCCATGGCGGTGAGTGCCTTTTTCGGGTGTCGCTTCACCACACGACCGAAGTTCGTAGAACCTTGAATGGCGGCGTTCCAGAAGGCGAAGAAACTGCGGCCTACACCGGACAAGAAAACAGTCTGATAGATTGCAACATCTTTCGTCAGCTTCAACAAATTGGGATTTTTCCACGATAAATCTCGAATATCGTTTTTAACCTGGGCTCCATAACTATCCAAGAATTTAGCACCTGCTCCCTTCTTATTGAAGTTCACGCTGATTTCCTTAGCATCGTAAATGCTGCGGTCCAAAGTTCTTCCTGCTTCGCGCGAGGTGATAAAGGCGGCAAAACGGGCACTGTTTTCGGCGGCTTTGTTAAACAGGTCGAGCATATCGAATGAAGCATTCCACACCTTACGTACTGAGGGATCTGAAGAAAGTTTCTTCAGTTCTTTCTTGATTTTCGTTTTATGCGCATCAAGGTCACGCATGGCGGTGTAGCCGGTTTCGCCACCATTTGAAATAAACTGACTGAACAGCATTTCTGTAGGATCTGTCAAATCCAACTTGCCATTCATCAAGCGACTATACAGACGAATCATATTGAGCAGATTGGCACGCGTGGCGTAGTTGCGATTGAAGTTCACTGCGTAGCTTGAATCTTCTTTCAACCAAACCATGGTATTAGTATATCCTGCGTCTCGCGCTAAGTTGGTCAGCACGAAGTCTGGATTTCGAGTGGTATAGACACTTGACAGCCAGCGGTTAGCACTTTCAACCGACCGAGCCATTACTCCAATCGCTCCCGACATATCATTATTCGGATTCGTCAGTCCGTTCACGGCTTGTGCTGCACGCGGATTGCCGTTGATAGTCAGCACATAGGTCTTGCCGTTACGTTTCACCATCACTTGATGTTGCTGCATTTCGCGCGCATTGACTACGCGGTAGGGTATATCCGGGCGGTCTTTCTGGCGTACAAAGTCATCCGGGTTCTGAACCATGAGTTGCTGCATCACCTGTTCAAACTGCTCCATCTTTTGGCTCACCATCTCGGCTGTGTCGCTATCTTCAAGTTTGTCCGTACCGGGCAGGTCTCCGGGTTGCACCACGCTCCACTGGTCTGTAAACGGGTCACGGCGGAGCCAGAGTTCACTCACGCTGATTAGGTCACTCGGGTGGTTCAAAGCAAAGTTCAGCAGTTTCTGCTTCACAAGCTGGTTGCGGTTGCCTTGGGCAATGGCACTCTCTGCCATCATCTGCATGTAGGCTAAGGGGTCATCAGCCTTGCTGCGTCGGCCCATAGCGGTTTTGATGGGACTGGTAAACACGCTTTCAGTGCCGCCTAAGTAGGCGTATTCTTCATTCGACGTGCGTTCGTCAAAACCGCGGAGGGGTATGTAGAACTGATACATCGAGCGAATATCATCATACGTGTCGCGACTTATCATGCCGGTATCAAACGATTTCTTCAGCGTCCCCTGCGTCACGGTGTTGATAGCGTCCCAAAGGGCGTTCGTATCGTGGGCGTTCTCGTAGGCATCTACCATGTCATGGGCCATGAGTTCTGCATCTGCCACAGCTGCTTTGCCTGTCAGCGTAGTAAGTCCTGCATAGTCCGTCTTCTGTCTGTTTTCGCTGTAGAGTGCATCTTCTCTCTCCTGCATGCGTTGCTTCACGTCGTCCAATGCATCTTCCGCATCTTGGTCAAGCGGGTCTTTGGCTACCGCGCGTGCAGCGGTGCGCAGTTCTTTCTCAAACTCCTTGCGTGCTTCTTTGGCCGCGGCTCTGCGGGCCATCACTTCGTTGCGCTCCAGTCCGTGCTTCGCAAACAGGTAGTCTATCAGTTTAGCGCGTTCCTCGGCTGTCGGTGCCAACTTACTGACTTCTTCGAGCATGGGGGCAAACACTTCGCGTGCAAATTTTTCGGCCTCGGCTTGGTTCACAGACGATAAGCGGTTCTCGCCTAAATAGGCGTTCTCAAAACCGTCAATGTCTTCAATGTAAACGCCCTTTCGGCCTTCGGCTTCAAGAATACTCTCCATAGCGGTGCGTAGTCCGAGCATACTATCCTGAAGGGCTTCTTGCGTTTGATACATGCCCGATTTGATGCGCCTTTCGTAGCGGTCGCGGGCAAGGGCTTGCGTGTACTGATAGTCATTGCCGTCGCGGAACAGAATTTCTGCAGTCTCTTCCTCGCTCAACGCTTCGTTCTCGGCCACACGGCTGCCGGCTGTTTCGGTCGGTGCAAATCGGCCTACTTGCAGCGCGTGCTGTTTCGCCACATCGCGTGCCTCGGCAATGAAGGTCGGATATTTACCGGGTTCCGTCAGGTTCTCATAGCTGCGCCAAAGCACATAGCGGAGTTCGTTGTCCGTCAGCGTCTGGCCGTCCATTGCTTCAAAGCCCAATCCGCGGAGCATATCCAGGAAGAAGCCCTTGATTTTCGCCCACCACTGCGGCGAGGCATGCTCAAAGTCGGTGCGTTCGGCAAGGTCTGCCAAATATTCCTCAGTAGCCGTGCGCACGTTCCACCCGTGTTTGGCTGATGCTTCGGCTATCTTTCTGCGAATGCCTTCCTCGGCATTGCGGTAAACCATATCGAGGAAGTCGTCGAAGTGCTCGCCAAACAGCTGACGCAATCCGTAGTGAGCTACAGCCTCGTGCAGCAGGGTTTGCTCCACGTCGGCCGTACTGGCATGGTTCGGCAGCACAATCGTTATCTTTCCCGTCCGCTTATTATAGAAGCCTTTGGCCGTGCGCTGCTTGCCTTCCAACTGCGAAGCATCGGTCACGATTTCTACGTTCGTCAAATGCAAACGTTCAACCAACTTCTCCGCGTGCGCTTGCATTCTGCCTCTTTCGCGTTCCGCAAATTGCGCCCGTTGCTTCTTCGTTCCGCGCGGCTTACCCATCATCTGCGCCATCGGGTCGTTCAGATAGCTCAGCATATCGTCGGAAAGTTCTCCCTTACCTTCGCGGAAATTATTTTCCGCTGAACCTTGGGAAGTTTCGGGATTTTCAACTACCTTTGCAGCATCTTCAAGCTCTTTGCTATTTATCTTGGTTTCAGAATGGTTCTGAAGTGCCTCGATAAAGCGAAGAGCTTTTTCTCTGTTTACATAGGTGGCCTTTTTCTGATTAAGCCAATATATTATACCTTTTGCCTCTTTGGGGAATAGGGTTGTTACGTTATTTACAACCAATACGATGCCTCCTTTTCTTTTCTTTTCGACAGCTTTAACTACAACAATAAAGTTTCTACCATTCTTCTTCAGTTCCGTAAGAATCACCTGACTACTATTTCCCACTTTATTGGTTTCTTTAAAGATAGCAATAGGGTCATTGATATACAATGGAAGATTCAGAATATCATCAACATCAAACGGATGATCGTTCTTGTATTGTTCTTTTGATTTTCTTACAAGCTTGTCGTACTCCAGAATTATTTCAGCATCAGCTATTTCCCCTAACTGAAGAATATGCCCTGCCCTGCCTAAACTAACAACACGATTTTTTTGATTCGGGTTATCACGAAGGCTTAGAATTTTTTCATTAAACCGTTCATTCACCGCTTTCAAGTCTTCATTCTGATGCTCATCAAAAGAGGCACTATCGCCTAAGCTATTCGCGCCCTCAATCCCGTCCATAATGAAAATCTGGTCTTCGCGAGCCACATCCTCGGTTTCTTCCGCCAACGACTGACGGCGCTCTTCGGGGGGCATGTGAAGTCGATTCTGCACGTTCCGAGCTTCAACCTCACCGGCGAGCTGGTCGTATCGGTTGTTATATTCCCCTGATCCAAATTTGCCCATAAGTCGTTGATATTCATTATAAGCATCTTCATAGCCCTCGTTGTCATAGCCTCGTGTCCAAAGATTAAAACCTTTGTCAAAAGCTTCACGACTGGGTGCAAAGCCATCACCAAACTCCAAACCCAACGACTGATATTCTCTAACCAAAGCGTTGTAAACATCTATCGGTCGCGCATCATCGCCAAGTTCTTTGCTCTTGTCTTCAAATTCATCAATAACAGACCACGCTTCATACTTCTCTCTAAAACCTGCAAGGTGTTCGCGATAGGTTGTGCTGTTCCCACCCATCGCAAAACCTTCAATGTGCTGAATGGCGTGCTGAACCTCGTGAAGGATTACACCTTTACCTACTTCATCGAAACCATAGCTGTATGCCTTGCGCTTGTCGCCCCACATCAAGTCATGGTACCTCTTGCCCAATTCAGACTCAAAGAATTTAGCTTCGGCTTCATTCATAGCCTCTTCCCATTCATCTTCTCTGCCTATATAGGCATCAGGCATATCACCCTCAAAGTACTTGGAATATTCATTGTACTCGGGAGTGGATTCAATCTGCTCTATTTCACGACGCACATCTCCCGGTTGGGTGCGATGGCGATACAGCCCCATGCTCAAAGACATGTAGCCACTTGGAAGATATATGCCAGATACGCCTCCATCCATCTGCTGTATGCTTACAGGCAGCGTGCGCAACTCAGGATAAGACCGGTAGAGCTGTTCGTTGTCGAGGATTTCGCCCAAGGTGGTTTCGTAATGAACTTCACCATCAGAAGAAACCTTCTCTTTTACATTCGGCTCTTTCTTCAACTCTCCATCCATGATCTCATACCGCCACTTACCGTCACCACCACGCTCCCAACCGGTAGCCAACTTGATAGCCTTCGCGTCTTTCTCCTGACGTTCCATCTCGCGTGCCACGCCTAAGTTATCAAGGCGAGTAGTGGCTTCTTCAGCCTTGTCAAGAGCTGCTGCGCCTTGTTGGCCGACGAACTGGAAACGTATGCCCTTTGCCTGTACAGCTTCTGTCATCGCACGTTTTCGGTCGCCTGACTTGTTGGAGTCATATTCATACAACTTTAGCCCTGCACTCCGCAATGCCCCCTTCGTTTCCTCCGAAGCATCTGCTGGAACCACAGCCGCTGCAAACTCTTCCAACCGTACCGGACGTTCAAACTTCGTTTCAAAGTACATGGCAGGATATTCCTCGCGGATGGCATTTACCATGTCCTTCATCTGCTGAACGTCCTCTTCCGACAACTCAACGCCATATTCCTTCTTGGCAAATGCCTTCGGATTCGATTTTGTCACAACTTCCTCCAATCGGTAGAGGCCTGTATCGTCAAATGCACTTCCACCCGGATTTAGCTTTATACCCAAATTGAAATACACATCTTCCCACTTCTTGCGGAAGGATTCTACGTTCTCATGATCAGGAGTAAGCTTACCTTTCTGCTTGCGGATGGCAGACAGCGTACCCACATTCTTCATCAATCCTGCAGCAAACTTGCTGAACGAGCCATTCCAGCCTGTAGCTGCGGCCAGACCTGCCTTTTTCATCTGATTCGAAACATTCTCCAGCGTATGAGGAAGATAGGTTCGACTACCGTCAGGAGCATACCCACTGAACAGAACTTCCTTTATTCCGTATCGTTCTTCCAGTTCGTTGCGCCACTTATTGTATTCCTTGCTTAGATTATCCGATTCTCGAACTTGGTTTATGGCATCCAGAACGGTACCATCGGCATCTACTGAACCCTTTCTTCGCAAATCGGCCTTGACTTCACTGGCAAACCTGTACAATGAACGTGCTTCATAACCACGTTCGTTGATTTCGGCCAAAGAGTCATTCATGCCATTATACATGATACCCTTCTTCACTGGCGACTCGGCAATCTTCTTTTCAAGAACCTGCTTTCTCGTGGAAATATAAGCGTTGAATTTCTCGCGGCTTCCTTCAAAGCGCGATTCAATATAGGCATCAAGAATAGCCTGTTCCTTAGCATCGCCCTCCAATGCTTCCGAAGCTTCAATCATCTGATGAATTTTAGCCGGATACAACGTAGGCATCTTCTTTATTTCCGGTGCCATACCCTTTTCATGCAGGAACTGATAGGCCAGTCCGTCTGCATCACGACCGTCCATGTAACTGTTCCAGGCTGTGCGAACAACAGGACGCACCGCTTCTGGGAGTTTCGAAAGGTCATCATAAACCTGCGAACTTCCATCACCGCTGAATTGTCTTTCCACTTGCGGATAGGTGGGGGTCCAGGCATCACCGCTGAACGTACCGGCGTTTTCACCTTTCTTCTTGTCAATCAAAGCGGATGGAGCAATCAGCGATATTTCACCATAACCTTCATGGCTTCCCTGTGCCATATCAATTACAGCCAAACTCGGATTGGCCAGTCCACCCATCTTCAAGGCTTTCCCTAATTTCTCCTCGCTTATATTATGTATGCCGGCTAACGAACGTCCCTTTTCGTCCACAGCCATCGGATTCACCCCATTCAGCATATCCGCCAGCACGCGGTCGGCCACTTCTTCGGCACTCGTGAAACGAATGTGGAAGAGTTCGGCTACCGACTGCCAGAACTTTGCCAAAGCCTGCTTCACGCGCTCGATGGCAGCCACAGCTGCAGCACGTTCAAACACACTCTTCCCCGTCTCAGCCGCTGCCTGCTGCTGTGCCTCGCGCAAACGTTCGGCACCGCGTCGGCCTGAATAGTGGGCAAGCACTTCGTCGGCAATTTCATCATCGGTCTTCAGTTCAGGGTACAAACCTCTTACCTCCTCCCAAATGGGGGTGGCTTTCATCAGGCCCACAATGTCATTCCATGCCTCTGTGTTTACATTGCGTATCATGTCTGCCCAAAGGTGAGCGTATTCGTGAATGGGCGTTTCAGCAGTGGCAATACGTGGGTCAAGGTAAATTTTACCATCAACCGTAAAGCCGTAAGCCTCGCCACCGGGGGTGCGGAAGAAGCGGATGTGGTCGGTGATTTGTGCATCTTTTTCGTTGAAGATGACAAAGTTGCGCGCAGCATCTTTGCGACCGCCACTGAGGGCTTCTGCAGGATAGGATATACCGGTAAAGCCGATCGATGCAAGGAACTCGCTTGCTACTTTGTCGCTGCCAAGTGCCTCTTCAAGTTCGGCATATACATCTTGTCCCTGTGCCCTCTCGTTCAAGACAATACGTTCTCCGTTCTTCTCAAACGTAGGATGATTTCCATCCACTACATTCCAGCCACCAGACTTCAATTTTTCCGTAATGCGTCCTATTTGCTCCCTTGTCAATGGCTTCTCCCAATGCAAATAGTTCGTACCGTTGTCTTCGGGGATTTCTACGGTGTAGAGGTGCTTATTCCCATTTTCGAGTTTGGCCAATTCTTCCTCCCATTCCTTGATATTATTCTCCAGTTCCGTCTTCGTAGCCGAAGGAGGCATAAACGGCAACTTTTCTTTGGCACGGGATATATTGGACTCAAGTTCATTGATCTTCATTTGCCAGGGATTTCTGGCGTATGCTCTTCCGATACCTTCCACTTCGGTGACGTACGTTCCCCAACCATAGGCTTGCGCACCTTCCCCCTCACCCATGTGGCTGTGGTCGAAAGCATCAAATTCTGCGCCGCTGCCGTGGAATACGCGGTGCTCGCGAAGTCTTGCACGCTGCTTTGCGCTCTCTTCAAGAACTTTAACACCCGGTCTGTAAGACATCTCAACATCTTTCAGTAATTTTGCAACAGATATAGAGTTGTTCGTACCGGGGTCGGTGGTAGTTTTTCTATCATTAGCCAATGTTCCTGCGAACAACTCTATTTTTGTAGCCTCATAGGAGTAGGCTTTATTTGCCTCGTTTTTATCTTTATACTCCTTCAGCGTAATCTTTACCCTGTAAATGTTTCCATTTATTTCAACAGCCCCATAACAGCGGTGGATGAGTACGTTCTTGTTGATTTCATTCCCAACTTTTCTTACTCCATTCTCATCTTTTTTAAAGTCAGGAGTTGTTTCTACGTCCACACTATCATGAATAATTTCGGGTAGTTTCTTAAGCACAGCCAAATGCACATCCTTGCTATCACTTTTGGCAACAGCACTCTCAGAAAGGTATTTATTGACAGCAGTAGAACTGATTTTCACATTTCCCTTACCACCACTTTCTTCGTTATCCAAGGTACGCACAATGTGGCTCTTAGCCCATTCCTTGGCTTCATTGAAATTGGCAAATCCATGATCGAGCTTTGCACGCTCAATATGTACATACTTATCAGCAATATTAGGCTCAACGCGACCTTCGGGATATCTATCATAATCGTATTCCTCACCAAAAGCCATAGTTCTTGCCCTTCCGTTCACCTCGTCCAGCACCTGCTGCGCCTTCTCGTCCACAACCACTTCCAAACCGCTTTGCTGAGCCACGTCAACGAGCGCATCGCGAAGCATGGCCTCCTGCGTTGAAACCGCCGAAGCACCAGGCTGTGCAGCATGCTTACGCGCCTTCTCGCCTGCTTTACCCTTTTTCGTAGCCAATAGGTGTTCCGCGTATTCGTAAGCCGTTTTGTTGGCTACAAATCCGTTGATAAGATATTCCGTTTTCTTTCCTGCTTGTTTCACACGATTCTCAGCCTGAGCCTGTTGGCTTGCGTCCATGCGGTTAAGCTGTCTGCGCGAAGGTCCTTGCAGTTTGTCCACTTCCTTTGTTCTTAATTCAAGCGTACCCTCTGCCACGTGTTTTTCGATGAATTGCGCCATCGTCATGCTACCCTCTTTGCCAAAGTTCGAAACACGTGTAAGTGCTTTCACGATAGAAGCTCTTCGCAGAGGTGTTTTGCCATTAAGAAAATCGCCAAACCGTTTGTTTGCCTCCTCCGCTTTCTGTTCCTTGGCTGCAGCTTCGGCTCGTGATGCAGCCTTTTCTTTGTGGGAAATGATAGCACTGCGAAGCTCATACAATTCGTCATTCAAGGCTGTTTGGTTCGCAAATGTGTTTTTATGCTTTTTGAGGAAAGCCTTTTTCACATCATTGGGCAGTGCATTTTTGAGGTCGTTGCCATACTTCGCCTTTAGTTCTTCCCTATCGCGTTGCCACTCCTCGGCCATAGGGAACACCTCGGCCATTTCCTTTGTGCCGAAACTCATCGCATTCTGCAAGTACTTTTCACGTGCCAACATCTCTTCCAACGAACTGTCTGCATGCCAATGCTTCCGCTCGTAACCTGATTGACGCGGTGCTTCTGCCTTCTGCTTCTGCTCACTCTTGGGGGCTTTTACCTTAACACCTTCCTTAACAGGCTTCAACGTAGCATTCGTATAAAACGACAGCGCACGCGCATTGGCAATTTCGCCACTTTTCACACCATTGTAAATGTCGCGCAAGTCAGATTCATAGCCCGTCACCTCAAAGAGCGATGCTGCACGGTCAAAAAAGTCCTTTTCCGTTTCGGCTTCCTTTGCCATGCTGAATAGCTGCTCGGCAAGCTGCTCGTTCTGTGCGTTGTGGGCATCAATTTCGGCATTGCGCTTCGACACCTTGTACTCGGCAAACGCCTTCGTCTTGCGCTTGCTGCTCTTCACCCACTCGGTGAAATCAGCGAGCGGAACGGCTGTAACCTCCGTGCGGTGTGTCTTCGCCCAGTCAGACTCGTAGTTGGCAAAGTAAGCTGCCTCGGCTTCCTCCTGCGAGTTGAAGCCCAGCATCACCTTGTGTTCATCAAACGAACCGTCGGGGTTGTATTGGTCCACCACAAACACCGTTGTGCCGTCCCATTCGTCAAGGTTGTGGGCAAGGAACACATCAATCGCATCACCATCCACGCCCTTCGTACCACCAAAGTAGCCGTAGGTATTTTGCATCGTCGTTTCCCAAGCCTTGCCGTTGGCATCTACACCTGAGCGCACAGAACCGCGGGGCTGTTCGATGACTACATCAAACGGCCCTACCTTCACACGTCCCTTCTTGTAATTCCCGGCTTCCTTCTGTCCCTCAGTAGGCTCCGCATTCGTCTGCTGTTCTGCACGTGTAACTTCCGACTGCAGCGAAGTTTCTGCATTTTCTTGGCCAGAAGTTTGCACAGCTGAATTTTGAGGCGTATCTTTGCTCTCAGAAGATATTGGTTGGGAAGAATTCCCGCCTCTGTCAACAGTTTCACCCTTTGCGACCTCGGTCGGATTGTTAGCAACTTCAGCAGTGTCGGTGTTTGCATTGCTCCCAACTGTGGGTTCGGGCCAAACAATATCGTTTTTATCCGTATATTTATTTCTGAATATACCACCGCTATTCACATTCCAATAAGTGCCATCGTGAGATAGCTCTACATACAACGTACACTTATGCTTTTCGTCATGCAACTCAAGCAGCATATATGTTTGGTTGCTCTTTCTATTTCGTCCAATACGGATTTCCTTATAGTTTCGGCACACATCTTCAACAAACTTTTGCACTGACGGGTAACCGGCTTCCAATATTTGTTGCCCATGTCCGGCCTGTATGTGAAGCAAGCCATAACCGATATTGTTACCTTCTTCATCTGTTTTGTTAAAGCCTTCATTCAATTTTATAGGTGCGGCTGTCAAACCGCTGTTTTTGGTAATTTCGCCAAACACAGTAGTTCCATCAGACGATAGTATGAATGGATGACCGTTTTGATCTAGTTCTTCAGAAAACTTTAATTCTTCGGTCTTCGATAAATTATTCTTTTCTCGTCTTGGAGTATGTCGTAAATTTCTCTGTCTTCCTCGCTCATTGTCAGTCTGTACAGTTCCTCCCTCAGCGTCGGCAGCTGCATTTCCTGGCGCATCTGTTCCTCCTGCGCTATCATCTCTTGCGCTTCCTTGTCGCCCTGTTGTGCGCGTCTCATTGTTGCCACCCAGAGCATGGCTTCCATTTGTTCCATCGTATTCAATGTTTAGCACCTCGCGAATAGCCTCAGCCAGTGTGCGCGGTGTGTTGTTAGGATTAGGGTTAAATAATAAATCGGGCTGCTGACGGCCTTGCAGCAAATCGAACATTTCGTTAAACGTCTGCTGAATAGCCGTTTGCGTCTGCACCTTGTACATAGCAGCCAGCGTAAGGGCGAAATTAGTATATTTACCCTCACGTGATACTGACTGCCCCGTCGAAAAATCAAATTGCATTTGCTGCAGCCATGCCATGGTTGCCTTTCGCGCCTCCTCGAAGTTCTTAGCGTTAGCAAAAGCCGCATCTTGCGAAAGTTCGTAGAAAGCCACAATGCTGTTCTGAATTTCGGGCAGCATCTTTTCGGATTCGGGCGTAGAAAAGTCGCGGTAAGCCGTAGCAAGTATCGCACGCTGAGCCTTAGCCGGTAGCGCATTGAACATATCTTCAAGACGTTCCGAACCATTCTTGAAAACAGCCTGATAAAGTATGCCACGCAAATCGTTCTTCGCTTCGGGGGTTACTTGGCCGTCGGCATTGAAGGCTGAGCGGTATTGCGTGGGCGAAATGTAATGCTGTGCTTCCAGCCATTTCAGCGTTTCAACCGCATGCTCATCAATCAGTTGCGAAACACTCGCATCTTCGTCCGTGGTGCGCAAGAGGATTGAGGCAAAGCGTTCCGCCTTGTCTCCCATCTTCTGCGACACATTGCGAGGCTTGATGCGTTCCGTACCTCCACTTTCCGTGTCCTTCACATCATATTGTCCCAACTCAATGGCCTGTTCGTCCGTCACGTCCATCAAATTAACCAGCACAGGCTGCTCCATAGCAGCAATGTCTTCGGGATTCAGTCCGTATTCAGAGGCATGATCCATCAAATACTGCTTGTAGGCTGCTGCCTGTTCGGGGTAGCCTTGCCACATGCGCTTAAGTGCCGCCGTGCGGTTGTTGCCCTGAATAACCTCGCCACGTGCGTTTACCGAAGGAGCACCCGTGTAAGCTGTAACGCTCGAAGTGATTTCTTCGGGGTTCATCTGGGCGGCCATTTGTTCGGCTGCATGCACGCTCTCGTGGTCGGTACGCTTCTTCGGCTGTGCCTCGGGCAAAAAGTGCAGCACATTCGGCTGACCGTTCTGATGGCTGGGTTGCAAACTTCTTGCATCCACAACCGCCACACGTACAGGCTGTGAAACTTTGTTGGTAAACTTCACGCTCACTTCTTTACCCACGGCTGCAGCAATGGGTTCCTGACGGTCTGCGCGCTGTCCGTTCTGCATGCGGTAACCGCGTTCTCGTGCATTTTCGGGCTTGTCAAACACAAAGTCAGGCACCTCTGTTTCATCGTCCTGCGTCACTTCTCTCTGCTGTGCCGCCTCAATCTTCGCACGCTCTGCTGCGGCAATGCGTTCAGCCTTCACCGCTGCAATGCGTCTCCACGCTTCAAGCTGCGCCTCGGCTTCCTCAATCCGTCGTTTGTGCTTCTTCTGTGCTTCCAGTCTTTCTCTTACGCTACTACCGGCGCGCACCTTTGCCTTTTTCGCCTTCTGTACCTTGGCTTCCATGTCGGCCACCATGTCAGTCACCACCTGCATAGCCATAGCCTCGTCCCCTTCCGCTTCTTGCACAATCGCATCCCAAGCCACATCAGGAGCCACGGCCTCATACACGGGCTCTCCCGTCTTCGCATCTACCGGAATGCCATTGCCCTGCATTTCTCTTTGCTGACCATTTGCTGCGTTTTCACCCTCAGCAACCTCTCTACTCCAAATCACATCATCCGCTTCATCGCGCACCGAACTGAGCATTCCATCGAACTCATCAGTCGGGAACACTTGCACAAATCGCCCATTCACCGGACTATCGGTCTGCACTTCCACGCCATCCGGTGTCACTTGAAGAACCACGCCATTCACAGCTGAGCCATTCGGCAAGTCCAAAGTAAAGCGGCTGCCGATTTCGTAAGTGGGTGCAATCTGTTGCTGTTGCGTTGCTGAAACGCCTCCCTGCGGTGCGACCACACCTGCTGTTTCGGGTGCAGCGGTTCCACCCTCAGCACCTTCTTCCTGCGCAATTTCCTGATTCATAGCAGCAGCTATCTCTTCTTCACGTTCAGCAATTACTGCCTGTGGGTCAGTAGCCTCAGCCAATTCACTGATACGATTAGGCGCAATCGTAAAGAGTTCGCCCGTCTGCACATCTTGCACATACAGCACATCGTCCGACTCCTGCTTATCTACCCCGGTACCGTCAGGATACAACACCACCTTACCGTTCAGCACATACACCTCGCGTTCGCCACCATCAAGTGTCGCTTTCTGAATCTGACCCGTCTGTCGGTGCGTAATCTGTCGTACCTCGCGTTTCACAGCATCGGCTTGTTCGTTCGCGCGGTCCTCACGCTGCTGCATCATGCCTTCGTAGGTGGCTTGCGCGTTGGCATAGTCCAACACGGGTTGAATCTGCTCGGACGTAAACCCTTGCTCCTCCAAGGTGTGAATATAGCCAATCGGGTCATTGCCCATGGCTTCGTCCAAATCTTCGCCTTCTTCCAGTTCCAGCAGCTGCGCCACCTGTGAACGTATTTCGTTCAGTCTGCGGTATGCCTTCTGTCGCTCAGTCGGTTCAGTTGTACCGTAGCCTTCTTCGTAGGCTTGGTCGAGTGCCTGTCCAATCGGGTCCAGCGTCCCCTCCTCAGCTCGCTTCTGCTCAGCTTGCGCAATGCCGTGGTACTTCTGCGCAGCCTTCGTGTATTCCAAAAAGGCCATACGGAAACCAATGGGCAACTGTTGGTTGTCCATCACCTCGCGCAAAGTCTGCTTCTTCTCTTCGTCCGTTCCGTTAATAAAGGTGTTGCGCCACGTGCCCCACTGCTCCAGGGCGGCATTGTTGTTGCCCAACATGCCATCAATCTGCCGACCGATGTCTGCCATTTCATTCAGGGCGCGTTTCTTGGGTGCAGTGTACGAAGCGGTCTTCACGGCAGAGAAGAAGCCACCCATCACGGCCACCGAAAGGAAGGTCTCGATATTCTTGTCTACGTTGAATACACCGGTATCCTTGTCGGTGTCAAAGGTACTATCGCCCACCATCAAGGCATTTTCAACATTGCCCAGCACCTCTTCAAGGTATTCACCGGTAGTACCATTCCAATGGGTGGCATTTTCAAAATCAGTAACGGCTTTTGCTACTTTGGTCGATGACACATTGCGCATAAAGTCATTAACAAAACCCAAGCCAATCTTATCAAGGGCCTTTTGTCCGCCTTTCGAAAAGGCCTTCCCGATAATGCCGAAGTAATCGCCAGCCATTTCGGTCTGATTCTCAATGGTGTTTGACAGGAATGCCTTGCCGAAGGCCTCGCCCCAGTCCACACCGTTCTTATGTCCGCCGTAGGTTACGCGTCCGAAGTTATCAATGTCAGTTTCCACTTCCCCGATTCTGCGCTGCACAGCATCGGCAGCCACCCGTGCCTGTCCAGTAGTAGCCGACATGGTAGCAGCCCCCAGCCAATCGCCAGCAATACGCGTACCGGCTTTCGCCAACAGGTAACGTTTGGCTAATTGTTTGAGCTTTTCCTTGCCGTATTTTTTAACCGCCCACTGCATAGCCTTGCGCTGCGCAAACTTACCCACACCTGATGCCGGGTTGAGAGCCATTTCGAGCATAAACGGCACAGCCTGAGCCGTTACCGTACCTGCCGTGTTTCCCCAACCCAAGTGTTCTTTGTTCTCGCCCTGAATATGGTTGTTGTACGCATAGAGGTCAAGCATTTTGCGCTGTTCAGGCGAAAGTGCCTCCACACCCCCTTTGTCCGCCTTGTCAACGGCATCAAATATAGCCAATCCACCGGCAAGGTCCGAAAAACCAAAGTCCCAGTTCGACAATTTCGAAGCCTGTCTTTTAAACGAACGCCCAGTGGCTGCACCAAACGACAGCACATTCTTTCCGGCTCGCTCTATCCAGTTGCTGCTATCCGCAATCCATTGATCCGACGCCTTAGCATGTTCTGCCTCGTCCAACGTATCAAGTGCCTGATTCACCTTGTCAAGCTGCATCGTCAGTGCTTTGTACTTCGTGTCCTGCAACTTATCGGTAAGTCTTGCAGCAGCCTGCGTCATAGCGTTACCGGCAACACCCGTCGCGAAGGAAGGAACCCTATCGGTCGCTCCTTCCAACTGCGAAGAACGTGCATTGAGTTCCTTCTCAATGCGCGCCTTCTGCTCCAGCAAGTAATTTTTTGGGTCATTGTGCTGCATGTTCGCCTCAGTCAGTGCTTCGCGCGCATGCTGCGCCCCCGTCTGCGCAAGTCTCGCTTCAGTTTCGTTCTCATATTCGCGGCCCAATGCGTCTATAAATGCGCCGTCTTGATTTTTCGGAGCTAAAGGAAGCCCAAGGTTCGATTGCCCTTTGAACCCCAGTCGCGTAGCGTTCTTACCAAACTGACCGGCAGTCTGTTGCAAATAGCCATTCACATTCTCATGCTGACGTTGAGCAGCCTCGTTCTGCAGCCGCATATTCTCCACAAACGCATTAGCCTGGTTCACGTCGAACGGTTTAGTAGCTGCATCATCCTGAGTTTGCTCGTCCTTGACAGCCTGTTGTGCAACCTTTCCGCCCGGCTGCACCGCAGCCTTCGGATTAAATATCGTATCGCGCGCACTCTGAATCGTCGAAAGCGTGTCAACCAGCTGCGGCTGCTTCGGTGCGGCGGAAGCTGCTGCTGTAGGCTTCGCCACCTGCATGCGTTGCATAAACTCACCATACGATGAACCGTAGTCTTCGCCATTTTCCGAAAGCAGATTAAACACTTTCTGTCGGTACGGGTAATTCTCGTTCCCAAGAAACTTCGTACGGAAATTGTTGTAATCCTTTTTATAACCACCCTGCTTCAGCGTGTCATACAACTGCTTGAGTTTAGTATTATCTATTGGCATACTATTAGTCTTTTAATATATTTTAATCCAAATCCTCGTAGGCTTTATTCTTAGGCTTAGGTTTCTGCACGAACTTCGGGTATCCACCAACCAAAACCTTACGCGTAGTAGTTTTTGTGGTTGTTTCCGTTGTACCGTCAAGCCGGGGTTTCTCGGTCTTATCAGTTTCCGTAATAGTTCTACTTTGGTCTTGCCAAGTCCCGTTTCGTCTGGCAAACTTTTCAGCTGCATCAGCTTTTGTGAAATAATGTGTATTGCCGAACATATCCTGAACCTCATATTCCCCTCGCGCGTTCTTAATCACCGCGTTCGTCTGCGCATTATTTCTGCGAACCTGCGAATCGTACACTTTACCCTGTTTATTCAGATTGTTGAGTTTGGCTTTAGCAATCTTGTCAGCATATTTAGCGTTCGTCGTTGCGGTTTTAGCATCAGCCTCTGCTTTACCTGCCTTTCCCTTCTGTTCGCGAACTTTGTCAGGCTGCAGTTCTTCGAGCCACAGGTGTTCTATCACCTCTCGCTGCGCCTTCTCATTGGCCAACTTCATGCGCTGCTTCAGTTCGTCAGCGTTCATGTTAAACTTATCGCGTTCAAGTTTCATATTGCCAAGTCGATCCAGCATGGCCAGCCGTTCCTTGTCTTTAATATCGCGCTTAGCTTCCGCCTCCTTAGCCTTTTTGTCCGCAACCTTGATCATCGAACTGTTCGGGTCATACATCGAAGGCGCACCCTTAGCTGTGAAAAGCAAATTGCCCAGCGCGCGCAATCCGTCCGACACAGCCCCGATAACCTTCTTCGACCGCTCCATGCGTTCGCGCTTCTTCCGCTGCTCCTCCGTCTCAGGCGCACGTCTGTCAATTTCCGCCTGAATTTGCCGAATACTCTCGTCGAAAGCAGTAGTCCGCGTAGGCTTATCGGCTGAATCGTCAGCCGTAGGCACCACAGTCGGCTTAATCTGTTGTGGCTGCACCGTAGGCGTAGGCAGCGGTGTTGGTTGGTTCGCATGGGCCAGCGTGCCCTTTATCGGCTCATCCGCTGGTGCCGGTGCTTGTGTGGCATGGGCCAAAGTGCCCTTCACGGGTTCCGGCTCCGATGGTGCTGCCGTCTGCTTCGGCTCGTTCCCGGTCGTCTGCTGTGGCTCGTTCCCCGCAGGTATAAACGCCCCCTTCGGCTTATTCTCTTGTTCGTCCGTCATCGTCTAATCTGTTTTCAGTATTTGTAATATTAAAATGCCGATGCAATGTTAGCCCCAGCGTCAGCCACCCCTTGCACAGCCTTTCCCACTTCCGTAGCTTGCTGAATCTGCAAGTTCGCCATTTGGTCGTCCAATCGGTCCTTACGCTCGCGATACTGCTGCTCAATTTGATCCTTTCGCGCATCCGCATTCGCCACAATTTGCGAAGCCGCATCCGCCAGCGCCTCATTGTTCTGCCGTTTCGTAGCCGCCAGCGCCTCATCCGTTCCTCCCATCATAGCCGCCTGCCCCTGCGCCGCCTGATTGCGATTCTTAATATTCTCCTGCAATCTCGTCAACATCCGTTGCGCATCAGCACGTTGCGTAGCATCTTCATTATACCGCCTATCAAACCAATTCTGATTATCCTGCTGCTTCGCCCGTATACGCTTCTTTTGCTTACGAATAGCCTGCGAAGCCTTCGCTCCGCCAAAGATGGAACCACCAAGGCCCAATACACCACCTGATATAATTCCTCCTAAACTCATGTGAATGATATTTCAATGTTAATAATGCTGCCAAAATTAACCAAGTACCTTTGCACCCATCGTATATCTTTTGTTTCATCTCATCAACCACCCATCACATCAATATGATGGCTAATACGTTGTCTTAACGTAGAATCCTTGTCTTAAGATAGAATCCTTGTCCCTTGCTTGCGCTGATGCCGCCAAAGAGGACGATTAAGCCATTCTCTATTTCATCTACTTTTAGACCGACTCATTTTGTTTACTCATAGTTTTTTTTAGGCTTCGACCTGTCCGTGAGGATGGGTCGTTTTTGTTTTCATGCTCTTCAATAATAACCCCTTAGGGGTTATCTTAGAAACCCCTAAGGGGTTATTAAAAACGCAAAACAAAAACCCCTATGGGGTTATTTATAAAACCCCTTACCCGTTTTTGAAACTGCATGAAAATCAACCGTAAATAAACCCCTCAACAACTACATAAATTTCCACGTTATCAACGACTCACAACAGAAAACTCTACTGAAACGAATTGTAGTGAACATGCTTAAACCCTAATGAACGACGACAAAAGGCGAAAAACTTAAAAAGCTGTTATCCGTTGATATTCAAGCCGTTGCAACGAATAAAAACCCCTATAGGGTTATTTTAGAAACCCCTTAGGGGTTTTTCAAAAGAAGAAAACTCGACACAAATAATATCCCCTATGGGGTTTTCCTCGCGCGCGCGTATAGATATAACGAATGTTATATAAACATAAAGGATAAAGGAATATAGATATATATTATACTCCTTACGTCGTATAATATACGACAACAACGACGACAAAAAGACTTCGAGTTTGAAGTTCTTTTTTTACTTTCTGAGATACTACAAATGAAAATGTCCGACCTTGCAATTGCAAAGCCGGACAAAAATTAAAAGCCCTTACCTTTGGTGCGTTCATACACCGCCTCACGTTCCGTGTCAACGTTTTTAATTCTGAATTGAACTGCACATCTTTCCGGGATGCTGTCCGGCAGCTTCGCCGCCAGCCGTGATATTATCTCGTCAATGTTGCTGAAGCCGATGTCGCTCACCTCGGCCAGTACCTCGCCACGGTAGTACGCCCTTGCATAAATCATGTACTTTGGCGCAATGCGGAACATCGTGTCCTTGCGTTCTTCCACATCGTGCGCCAAGCCCTGCTTGCTCTTTGCCGTGCTGAAGAAGATGAAGTCAATCACTTTTGCGTTCAGTTCCCATGCAGGGGAGAAGTCCAGCTTGATGTAGCCGCGCGTGATGGTGCGTCCGTGCGAGTGGTTCATGGCAAAAGCCACCTCGTCAATGGTCGCTCCGCAGTCGTTCTGTGCCACCGTTCCCCAAGTGTGGCGGAATGTGTACGCCCTGTATTGTTTTTCCTTGGGGATGCCCAGACTCCTGCAAATCTGCTTGATGCCGTTGTTCACACCTGCACAGAAAGAGTCGCTGTCGCAAAACCGCTTGTGGAAACGGAACAGGTAAGGGTCGTTAGGCTCTGCCAAGTATTTCTCCATCAACGGCTGTATCACCGGCTCAACCCTCATTTCGATGTACGCATCATCGGTGCGCGTCTTTTTCGTCTTGGCTCTGTTGTAGCACAAGCAGCCGTTTCGGTAGTTCTCTTTCTTCATCTCGAAGAGGTCAACCGTGTTGATACCTGCAAGGCAAAGTATCATCTTCGACACGTCACGCCCAATCTCGGGCAATGGATCAATCATTTTCGTCTCGGGCAATGGGGCAGCGAAGAACACGCGGCACTCCTCCGGGCTGATGGCAATCTTTGCCGTGCGGTCAGCCTGTGGTATCTTCACCTTGCCCCAAGGGTTCGTCTTGATGCGGATAACTCCGTTGTCGTAGTCGTTGTATTCCGCCACGGCAGCACGAAACACCTGCCTCATGCATACCGGGTACATCTCCTTTGCCCTGTGCGTCTGTTCCAACGACTGCACCCACAGGTTCACGAAAGTGGAAGTGAGTTGCCCGAACATCACCCTCGTTGTCCCTGCAAACCGCTCCATGTGCTGCAACGCCAGCTTGTAGTTCTTGGCGTTCCGCACCTGTCCATTGTCAATCATACGGTCTATGTGAAGTGCAGCATAGTCAGAGAAGCACAAGTCCTCGTCCTCCTTGGTCACATACTCGATTATCTGCTTGACCGTCCACTTTGAACTATCCACACGGTTGAGCAGTTCTGTGAAACGGAGTATGCGCCTCATGCAATACTCGTTCACGAAAGGGTCGGTGATGTCATTGTTCTTGTCGAGATAGTCTTTCGTGACAACCTTGTCGGTCTTGATGTATCCAGGCTTGCGGTTCTGCATCACCCGAATGTACACTTGGAAGAAACCGTCTTTGCGCGGTCTCCTGATTACTGGTTTAAACATTGCCATTGTCTCTGTATTTTTTGTTATTCAAAAATCATGTGTAAGCATTGGTAAGCGCATCATGCCGATTTGGTGTAAGTTTTGGTAAGCAAACCCTACACATTCTGCACGATAATCATGCAGAACGTGCAGACCTACCAAAAACAATTTAGGCGGCAAGTCTCTTTATTATCAGAGACTTACCGCCTAACTCGTTAGTTACGAGGGCTTATCTTATTATCCTTCTACAGCAGCTTGGGCCGCAGCTAATCTCGCGATAGGTACTCTAAATGGTGAGCAACTTACGTAATTTAAGCCCACTTTATGGCAGAACTTAACGCTTGAAGGTTCACCACCATGTTCACCACAAATACCACATTTCAGTTCCTTACGTACAGAACGTCCCTTATTTACAGCCATTTCAATAAGCTGACCTACACCATTGGTATCAAGAACCTGGAAGGGGTCTACCTTAAGAATCTTCTTGTCAAGGTAAACGGGAAGGAAACTTGCGATATCGTCACGTGAGTAACCAAATGTCATCTGAGTCAAGTCGTTCGTACCAAAACTAAAGTACTCTGCACGTGATGCAATACGGTCAGCAGTGAGTGCAGCACGAGGAATTTCAATCATCGTACCGACCTTGAATGGAATCTCTAATCCTTCTTCTGCAAACAATGCTGCAGCCTCATCACGGATTACCTTCTCCTGAGCTTCAAACTCATAAAGAATACCAGTCAGAGGAACCATGATTTCTGGATGAGGATCTAATCCTTCACGCTTCAAGTCAATGGCAGCTGAAAGAATGGCACGAGTTTGCATTTGCGTAATTTCAGGATATGTATTACCCAAACGGCAACCACGATGACCTAACATAGGATTATGCTCGCAAAGACTTTCTACGCGTTGCTTGATATATTCAACAGTTACACCCATTGCAGCAGCCATTTCTTCCTGACCCTTTGCATCATGGGGAACAAATTCGTGAAGAGGAGGATCCAAAAGACGAACATTCACAGGATATCCGTCCATTGCACGGAAAATACCCTTAAAGTCTTCCTTTTGATAGGGAAGGAGTTTTGCCAATGCTTTCTTACGACCTTCAACATTCTCAGAGAGAATCATTTCGCGCATAGCTACGATCTTTTCATTGTCGAAGAACATGTGTTCTGTTCTGCAAAGACCGATACCTACAGCTCCGAAATTACGGGCAACTTCAGCATCATGCGGCGTATCTGCATTAGTACGAACCTGCAAATGCGTATATTTAGCACAAAGATCCATCAAGGCAGCAAAATCACCTGATAATTCTGCAGCTTGGGTGGGTATTGCACCTTTATATACACAACCGTTTGTACCATTGAGTGAGATATAATCGCCTTCACGGAGAATTTCGCCATCAATTTCTACAATACGTTTTTTGTAGTCAACGTTGATAGCACCTGCTCCACTTACACAGCACTTACCCATACCACGAGCAACAACTGCTGCGTGTGAAGTCATACCACCACGAGCTGTCAGAATACCTTCTGCTACGGCCATACCTGCCAAATCCTCAGGAGATGTTTCGATACGAACCATCACTACCTTATGTCCATCTTCGTGCCATTTAGCAGCATCTTCAGCAAAGAATACAATCTGACCACATGCAGCACCAGGACTTGCAGGCAAACCGCGCGTTAATTCTTTAGCCTTACTAAGAGCTTCCTTGCTAAATACCGGATGGAGGAGTTCATCCAATTTCTGAGGCTCACAACGATTGATTGCAGTCTTTTCATCAATCATGCCCTGACGAAGAAGGTCCATTGCAATTTTTACCATTGCAGCACCAGTTCTCTTACCATTACGAGTTTGCAAGAACCAAAGTTTACCTTCTTGTACAGTAAACTCCATATCCTGCATATCATGGTAATGCTCTTCAAGTTTCGTTTGAATTGCATCCAACTGGCGATAAATTTCAGGCATTGCCTCTTCCATTGAAGGATACTTAGCCTTACGGTCCTCTTCGCTAATACCTTGAAGTTCAGCCCAACGACGTGAACCTTCCAAAGTAATCTGTTGAGGAGTACGAATACCCGCTACAACATCTTCGCCTTGAGCATTAACAAGCCACTCACCGTTAAATAAATCTTCACCAGTAGCTGCGTCACGGCTGAAGCATACACCAGTTGCAGATGTATCACCCATGTTACCGAACACCATAGCCATTACGGTTACAGCCGTTCCCCATTCAGCAGGAATACCTTCCATCTTTCTGTAGAGAATAGCACGTTCGTTCATCCATGAATCAAATACAGCACAGATTGCACCCCACAATTGTTCCATAGGATTTGTAGGGAATTCGCGGTGAGTTTGTTCAAAAATAGCTTTCTTAAAACGAACTACAAGTTCCTTGAGGTCTTCAACTTCAAGTTCATTGTCAAGTTCTACGCCCTTGGCTTTTTTAACATCCTCGATGATAGCCTCAAACGGATCGACATCCTCTTTGTTTACAGGCTTCATACCCAATACTACGTCACCATACATCTGTACGAAACGACGATATGCATCGTAAGCGAAACGAGGATTATTTGTTTTGCGAGCCAATCCCTCAACAACTTCATCATTCAAACCAAGGTTCAAGATAGTATCCATCATACCTGGCATTGAAGCGCGTGCACCAGAACGTACTGAAAGTAAAAGGGGATTTTCGATATCACCAAATTTACTATTCATCAGTTCCTCTACGAGGTGAAGGCTTTTTTCTACTTCTTCTTTTAATAATGCAACAACATTATCTTTGCCAATTTCGTAATATTCATTACAAACGTCCGTAGTAATTGTAAATCCCGGAGGTACGGGAACACCAATTAAATTCATCTCGGCAAGGTTGGCACCCTTACCACCAAGTTCGTTTCGCATATCGGCACGGCCTTCAGCCTTACCATTACCAAACGAATAAACTCTTTTCTGGTTTTTCATGGTTAATTAAATTATATAAATTGTCATTAATTCGAAATATATTTCTACACTCTCTTAACCGAATAAAATTCAGTATAGATGCAAAATTATAAATTTATTTTTAATATCGCAAACAAAAATGCCACATTTTACATGCCTCGTTTATCCAGTATTCAAATGCTAAAGTACAAATTAAATGCAAATCTTTTCTTATAAAAGTCTAAAATATATTCATAAGAATACGTCGCTCTTTAATTTTATTTACATCTAAAATTCTTTACTTTCTATTGGAATTAACTTTATGCTGATTTTTCATCCTAAAAACAAAGCAATGCTTAAATCCATTCAATGGGAGGGCACAAGTACCACAATCCAAACAGCCATTCCTACAACATCTCTATTAACTTTCTGAAAATACCTTTTATTTCTTGAACATAACTGGCTATAGCTTGTATAGCCAAATAAACATGTCGCATACATCAATGAGTCCCCCTACCCCACCAACAAGTTCCAAAGGATAGGACATTCATTACAATCATAATGGCAAATGCCATAGCAAGTTTTGTTTAATTTTTAACAGTGATAAAATTCACATTCCATCATGCTCTCATTGTTAAGATACATCCTAATGATTCTTGACATTTCAAGCATTCTTCTTTCATAATATATCGTTGATTATAACCCTAGCAAGGATATAAATATTGAGCCATACAAAAGAATTTCATACCCTCGGAATAAATGAAAAATAATAGCTTAGTCAAACTGTACCTACTAAATAAATAAGAATTCCCCTAATTCATGAACTGCTAAAACTTTCATGAATTAGGGAAAAAGGAAGCTCTCCATTACTACTTCGGACAACTAGCTTTTATTCATTATAGTATGCCTTGGGTAATGCTCTGCAGTTATAAGTTGAGGCCATGACTTCACCATAAGCACCGGCAGAACGAAAAGCAATAAAATCTCCTCGTTTGGTTAAAGGCAGACGTTCATTACTACTGAACACATCGCTGCTTTCACAAATAGGACCAACAACATCATAGGTTTCCATTGTACAATCTCCATTTACTGATATATTTTCAGTAAAATGATGTGAGCCATACATAGCAGGACGAATCAAATCAGTAAAACCAGCATCAACAATTAAAAAATTCTTGGTATGTCCCTGTTTCACATATAGTGTCCGGGCTATTAAGCTTCCACATTGAGCAACAATACTTCGGCCCAATTCGAAATGTAATTGTTGATGACTTCTAATTTGCAAATATTCCGAAAATATTTCGAAATAAGTTGAGAAATCTGCAATGGGGTTAACTTCTGGATTATCGTAATCAATACCTAACCCACCGCCAACATTGATACTCTGTGTTACAATGCCACATTCTTCAAGAGAATCTTGAATTTCATTGATTTTGTAGCATAGATTCTTGTACACTTCAAGGTCAAGAATTTGACTTCCGATATGAAAATGCAGCCCAATGTATTTCACGCCTTGCATTGAGTTTGCCATACGAATTGCAGGTATAACATCTGCAATATCAATGCCAAATTTATTTTCATTCAATCCGGTGGTAATTTTTGCATGCGTATGAGCATCAACATTGGGATTAACTCTGAAAGCTACATTAGCTACCGTATTCATATCCATAGCTATTTCGTTAATAGCTTCCAATTCTGGAATACTTTCAACATTAAAACTATGAATGCCAATAGTTAGTGCATTTCGTATTTCTTTGTCGCTTTTTCCAACTCCTGCAAACACTATTTGTGAAGGATTAAACCCATTTTCTGCAGCAACCTGTACTTCTCCTCCCGACACACAGTCTGCTCCAAAACCTGTTTGCGAAATAATCTGTAAGATTCGAGGATTCGCATTTGCCTTTACTGCATAGTGTACTACAAAATTAGGTTTATCTTTTACAATCTGCTTAATTGTATCCAATGTATTGCGTAAAAGCGCAAGATCGTAATAATAGAATGGAGTGTCAAGCGATTTGAATCGTTCTAAGGGATAAATCATAGGTAGATAATGCTTTGTTATAGAGATGTGAACTACTGCAAAACTAAAGATTTAGGGATTTTCAAATGCGATTTCATATAAAAAGAGAAGAGTATGCAACATGATGAACTCAAAAGCATCAGTTACATACAGTTCTCTTTATGATGAATAAGTGAAGCTATTTAGTTAAAAAGCTTATCACTCAAGGCGCACAGAGCTTCCTTTTTATCCGTATCTTTTACAAGGAAAGAGATGTTATGGTTACTGCCACCATATGAAATCATACGAACAGGGATTTGATTAAGAGCCTCGGTAACAAGAGTTTCAAAACCTACATTTCCCCAACGTAAATCACCTACCACGCAGATGATACACATATTTTCGTCAATTTCAACCGTACCATATTTCTTTAATTCCTCTGTAATATTGGCAAGGTGAGCATTATTGTCAATAGTTAAGGTAACCCCCACTTCACTGGTTGTAACCATATCCACCGGAGTTTGATTAGTTTCAAATATTTCAAACACTTTGCGTAAGAAGCCGGTAGCTAAAAGCATTCGAGATGAAACAATCTTAATTGAAGTGATATTATCCTTTGCAGCTACGGCTTTGATGGTTCCCTTTTGCATTTTGTTATTGATGATGGTTCCAGGCGCAGACGGATCCATTGTATTTAGCAGTTTTACAGGAACACCGGCATAGCGAGCAGGCTGAATGCAAGTGGGATGAAGAATTTTGGCACCAAAATAGGCCAATTCAGCAGCCTCTTCAAAGTTGAGCTGACGAACAGGTGTTGTGTTAGGCACAAAACGCGGGTCATTGTTGTGCATACCATCAATATCAGTCCATATTTGGATTTCTTCGGCAGCCAATACTGCACCAATGAGGCAGGCAGTATAGTCAGAGCCACCACGTTGCAGGTTATCAATATCACCTACTTTATTGCGACAGATAAAACCTTGAGTAATATAAAGTTCATAACCTGCATTATGTTTCATAATATCTGACAAGTGTTCCTTAATATAAGGCATGTCAGGTTCACCATTGTCATCAGTACGCATATAGTCCAAAGCAGGAATGAGGTTCACTTTAACTCCCAATTCCTTGAGGTAATTAGTAACCATATTCGTACTCATCAATTCACCCTGTGCAAGAATTTCCTTCTCAAGTTTTGCTGAATACTCTTCAGCAGTAAGGTGATGCAAGTGCATGAATATATTCAAAAGCAACTCGCGAGTTTCTTTAACAGTCGATTCCGAAGAGTATAATTCTTCGATATGCTGCAAATAAATGTTACGAAGCTTGTTAATAACATTATTGGCAGCCTCAGGATTGCGCTTTTGAATATAATCAGCAATTTCGACCAATGAATTCGTAGTGCCTGACATTGCTGAAAGAACTACTATTTTTTGTTGTCCGTCATTAATCAACTGACAAACTTCCTTCATTCGCTGTGGTGAACCAACTGAAGTTCCACCAAACTTAAGTATTTTCATAAAGATAAGATGTGTATGCAATATAATAGGGAGCACTGAAACTTCCGAACTTATTGACTGTCTATCCTTTAAATGTGATATTGAAAATAAGTACAGAAAGTACAAACCCCATTGATTTATAAATAATAATGCTGTAAACCGTCAATCAAGCTTGTGGGATGATTAGTTATAGTTTTGCGTAACGTCAACTATCTGTCCATCTTGACATTGGTAAACAATTCCCGGAAATTCGGTCAAAAGGTGAATGTTATGTGTAACCATAATTACGGCAGCACCCTGTTCACGGATATTTTGCAGAATATTCATAATTTGACGACTTGTGTCGGGATCAAGATTTCCAATGGGTTCATCTGCCAAAATAATTTTAGGACGATTGAGCAAAGCACGAGCTATGCAAATGCGCTGCTGTTCACCACCAGACAATTCGTGCGGAAAGTTATTGGCTTTATCTTGCAATCCAACAAGTTCAAGCACTTCATTGATTCTTTCAGCACGCTCTTTCTTTTTCCAACCAGTGGCTTTCAACACGAAATCAAGATTTTCCTGAATTGTACGTTCGTGAAGAAGCTGAAAGTCTTGAAAAATGATGCCCAACTGTTTACGTAATTGAGGTATATGCTTCTTTTTCAAGTTTAAAAGGTCGAAGTCAAGGATACGGGCTTGTCCTTTTTTAACAGGCAATTCGCCATATAAAGCCTTGAGTAACGAACTTTTTCCGCTCCCTACTTTACCGATAATGTACACGAAATCATTGTTGTCAATTTGGATGTTCACATTGTTAAGGATAATCTTATCATCGTGTTGAAGTTCGATATTTTGAAGTTCAATGAGCATTGTAAGCTTGTTTTAGATGTTTTATTTGAGTGATAAAAAGACAACAAATGCAATCAGCTAATTGATACAATCAATAAGTAGCTATGTATTATTAGTCAAGTTTAAGAACAGCCAGGAATGCCTTTTGCGGAACCTGAACATTACCAATTTCTTTCATACGCTTTTTACCTCGCTTCTGCTTTTCCAACAGTTTACGTTTACGACTGATGTCACCACCATAACATTTGGCAGTAACGTCTTTTCGTACCTGTTTAACTGTTTCGCGAGCAATAATTTTCGCTCCAATGGCAGCTTGAATTGCGATATCAAATTGTTGTCTTGGGAGCAATTCTTTTAACTTTTCGCACATTCTCCGACCAAAGTAAACAGAATTATCCACATGAGTCAACGTAGAAAGCGCATCGACAGGTTCACCATTCAAAAGAATATCCAATTTCACCAGTTTTGATGGACGGAATTCTATTGGATGATAATCGAATGACGCATATCCTTTAGAGATACTTTTCAGTTTGTCGTAGAAATCAATAACAATTTCAGCTAACGGCATGTCGTAGTATAACTCCACGCGATCGCCCGAAACATATTCCTGCTTTATCAATTCGCCACGCTTACCCAAACATAGTGTCATGATATTGCCAATATAATCCGTTTTGGTAATGATGGAAGCGCGGATATAAGGTTCCTCGATATGATCTATTTCAGTTTGATCGGGCATTCCGGCCGGATTGTGAACTTCAAGCATATCACCGTGCTTATCGTAGATATTGTAACTTACGTTCGGCACTGTTGTAATGACATTCATGTTGAACTCACGATCAAGGCGTTCCTGAACGATTTCCATGTGCAATAAGCCAAGGAATCCACAACGGAATCCGAATCCTAAGGCAACAGATGATTCAGGCTGGAATGTCAGTGAGGCATCATTAAGTTGAAGTTTTTCAAGGCTGGCTCTCAGTTGCTCAAAATCTTCGGTTTCAATAGGATAAACACCAGCAAACACCATAGGTTTAACCTCTTCGAAACCGGAAATGGCTTTGCTACACGGATTATCAACGCTCGTAATCGTGTCACCCACCTTTACTTCGGTTGCAGTTTTGATACCGCTAACAATGTAGCCCACATCACCACAACGAAGTTCCTTACGCGGAGACAGATTCATTTTCAACACACCAACCTCATCCGCATGATACTTCTTACCTGTATTGACAAAAAGCACCTCTTCATCCTTGTGAATAGAACCATTAACTACTTTATAGTAAGCAATAATTCCGCGGAACGGATTGAATACGCTATCGAAAATCAATGCCTGCAAAGGAGCATTTTCATCACCTTGCGGTGCAGGAATTTTTTCAATAACAGCCTTCAGAATGTCTTCGACACCTTCGCCGGTTCGACCAGAAGCACGAATGATATCTTCGCGTTTGCAACCAAGCAAATCTATAATTTCATCTTCGACTTCCTCAGGCATCGAGTTAACCATATCACACTTGCTCAGCACAGGAATAATCTCTAAGTTATGCTCAATAGCCATGTAAAGGTTTGATATAGTTTGAGCCTGAACACCCTGTGTCGAGTCAACGAGCAGCAGGCAACCTTCACAAGCTGCAATGCTGCGTGAAACCTCGTAAGAAAAGTCCACGTGTCCCGGTGTATCAATCAAATTGAGTTTATAAGTCTCATTGTTCAATTGATATTCCATTTGAATGGCGTGGCTTTTGATAGTGATGCCACGTTCGCGCTCCAAATCCATGTTATCAAGCATTTGCCCCTCTGTTACCTGAATGGTTTTAGTATGTTCAAGCAAGCGGTCGGCTAACGTACTTTTTCCGTGGTCGATGTGCGCAATGATGCAAAAGTTGCGTATATGATTCATTAGTTATGCGTAACTGAATTGGTCTGTTTGTTGATTATTTACAAGCGTGATGATTCGTTTATTTGAGGGCTAGAACTTTTCAGCCTCATCAAAGCTAACGGCTTTATTCAGGTCTTTTTCGCTTAACACCACATCATCACCCTGAATAGGCCATTCGATACCAATTGTCGGATCGTTATAACGGATAGAACACTCCGACTCTGGAGCATAGCGATTATCTACTTTATAAGTAAATACAGCCGTGTCACTTAATACCTGAAAACCGTGAGCAAAACCACGCGGAATAAAAAGTTGACGTTTGTTTTCAGCTGAAAGTTCAACCATGACATATTTGCCATAAGTGGGAGAGTTCTTTCGCAAGTCTACGGCGACATCCACTACGCAACCTTGCAAAACACGAACCAACTTTGCTTGTGAGTCATCACCTTTTTGAAAATGCAAACCACGGAGTACACCTCGTGAGGACATCGATTGATTGTCCTGAACAAAGTGTACTTCGTGGCCAATGCCGCGATTAAAATCCTCCTCGCGCCATGTTTCCATAAAATAACCGCGCGCGTCTTCAAAAACGCGAGGTTCCAAAATCCATACGTCAGGAATGTCTGTTTTAATATAATTCATAGGAATATGTTCTAAATTAGGGGAAATTATTTATCACAGGAAGAAACTCTGTAGCTGCATTTTGCCTAGCATAGAGTCCCTTCCTGCAGATGATGTCTGTTTAATTATTTGCTTTCAATGCAAACCTTATCATCGCACAGCGTCGCTTGCAATTGTTTATACTCAGGATGTTCCATAATGTAATCACACAAAGCATCTTCGATGTGACGTTGAATAGCACGTTTCAATGAGCGTGCACCATATTGCGCATCAAATCCTTTGTCAACGATAAAGCGTTTGGTTTCGTCAGTCAATGTCAATTCATAGCCATTTGCCATCATACGCTTCATCAGTTCGTTGAGTTCAAGATTAGCAATTTCAAGTGCATTATCCTTGTTCAGCGGATTAAACATGATGATATCGTCAATTCTATTCATAAATTCTGGAGCAAATTGTTTCTTCAGAACCTTCATCACAATACCTTCTGCCATTTCGCCTGTAAGTTCTCCTTCAACGCGTTCATATCCCACCCCACGGCCAAACTCGCGTAGTTGGCTGGTGCCACTATTTGAGGTAAGCACAATAATCGTATTTCTGAAGTCAACAGTTGTTCCGTTACCATCGGTTAACCGTCCTTCATCCATAACCTGAAGCAAGGTATTGAACACATCTGAATGTGCCTTTTCAATTTCATCCAGCAAGATTACTGAATAGGGATGACGTCTGACACGTTCAGTCAACTGTCCACCCTCTTCATATCCAACATATCCCGGAGGAGCACCTAACAGTCGACTTACACTGTATTTTTCGCCATATTCACTCATATCAATGCGAATCAAAGCATCTTTTGAGCCAAACATCCACTCGGCAAGGCATTTTACCAGATGAGTTTTACCAACGCCGGTAGGACCTACAAACAAGAACGTACCAATCGGTCTGTCATTTCCTTTTAGCCCGATACGACTACGTGTTATAGCACGAGTCAAACGTTCTATGGCCTTATTTTGTGCAATAACATGCTGTCCGAGAGCCTGCTTCATACCCTTCAGTCGTTCATTCTCGTTCGTTGAAACTCGCGACACGGGCACTCCACTCATCATCGACACAACGTCAGCCACGGTATCACCATTCACTTCCGTTGGATGGCTACGCTGTTCGTTCTGCCATCGAACTGTCATATTTTCCAATTCAATTTGCAGTTGCTGAACTTGATCACGCAAGTTAGCTGCCAGTTCGTAATTTTGATTTTGCGCAGCTTGTAATTTGGCTTCTCTCAGCTGTTCTATTTCCTTTTCCTTGTTTTCCAAGTCCTTTGGAATGCCTGTTCCGGCCAAATGCATGCGCGCTCCGGCTTCATCCATGGCATCGATTGCTTTGTCGGGCAAAGCACGATCAGATACATATCTGACAGTCATATCAACGCAGGCTTGAAGGGCATCGTCCGTGTAAGTCACATTGTGATGGTGCTCATATTTTCCTTTGATGTTATGCAGAATCGACAGTGTTTCTTCCGGAGTAGTCGGTTCTAACATTATCTTTTGAAAACGTCTATCTAAAGCCCCATCTTTTTCAATTGTCTTTTTGAATTCAGCAATCGTAGTAGCTCCAATGCATTGTACTTCACCACGCGCTAAAGCCGGCTTCAATATATTTGCTGCATCCAAACTTCCAGGAGCAGATCCGGCACCAATTATGGTGTGTATTTCATCAATAAACAGCACAATTTCAGGATGCGTCTTAAGTTCCTGAATCAATCGGCGCAATCGCTCTTCAAATTGTCCTCTGTATTGAGTTCCTGCTACAATAGATGCCATATCAAGAGCTACGATTCGCTTTCCAATAAGTAATCGTGGTACTCGTTTATGCGCTATACTATCTGCCAATCCCTCTACAATGGCACTTTTACCCACACCGGGTTCACCAATAATAATTGGATTGTTCTTTTTACGGCGACAAAGTATTTGGATAACACGTTGAATTTCCGATTCACGTCCGACAACCGGATCTAACCCACCTTTTAGCGCAATGGCTGTAAGGTCTGTACCGAAGTTATCTGTTATCGGAGTACCGCTTGTTCCTTTTTTATTAGGTTCTTTTTGTCGCGCAGCAGGTTCTCCGCCAGCATGATCGTCATTCGGATATGGCGAATCGTCTTCATCTGGGAATTTATATTCCGATTCAGCTTGCTGAGCATCAGCCTCCTTGAGTAAGGTGTCATAAGTCACCTTATGTGAACAGAGCATAGTTTTGGCATCATTATCACGGTCGTGCAAAATAGCTAATGTCAAAAGCAAATCGCTTTGTCGTTTTCCATTCGCTATTTTATCCTCAAGCACCAGCAACTTCGTTATACGAACACTAATGCTGTCCAAATCGGGTAATGATTCTGCCGACTGAGGTTCATTTACTTCTGCTGATTCAAGTTCGTTGATAAATGCTCTTTCGATTTCCTGTATGAGTGTGTCAACATTCACACCAAGTTGCTTGAGGAGCGCGACGACGATTAAACCTTCGTCAATAACACTCATCAGCAAGCATAGAGAATTAGCTCTCGATAATTTATATTTTTGAGCTATTTCTCTGCTGTGTTTTAGTAGGCGGGCAGTTCCCGCATGTACTTCGTTATTCATGCTGTCAATGGATTTGTGTGACATAAAGTCATGCAATAAGTATGCCAGTTAGTAGTTACACATCAATCGGTTGAAACACATAGTCGTATAACCTCTGATTGAAAAGCTACTTTTTGTCACATCCAACTTTAGTTATTGCGTTTAGAATATCCTTACGGATACTTTTCTATATCATTCGCAAAGTTACTCTAAACTATGCATTTCCAAAAGCAAATCGCCAAATAATTTCATATATTGTAGTCATATATGCTATTTGTTTGAAATAATGGATTATGATTTACGCAACACATATTGACTCTGTTAAAATAGCACGAAGCAAGCCTGCCATTCATACATCATATTCCATCTGCACCTTTTCAATTTTGTCAATAACATGAGCACGTGTATAAATCCTAAATAAATACAAAATACAATTGATAACCTTTTCACTGATTTAAGAGCGTAACACACATTACTCAGACCAACTTTATATCATTTCTGAAAGCATTGAATATCAATAATTCCGAATTTCTAAAAACTAGCGCGGAACTAATTCGAACTAGCTCGGAACTAATTTCAACAATCGCGGAATAATTTTATACGATGTGCCAGCCCTTTGAGCAAATCAACCATAAATCTATATTGTATCGTGATTTGTTTTTAACAAAGATTTAATTTGCATCGAGATAGACTATTAATATTTCCTTGAAGACTTAGGCAATGTACAAAAAACAGGTATGCCAACATTTTTTACCTATAAAAAAGTCCAACCTCTTTTGATGCAGGGGTTGGACTATAACCATTAAATGGTAGCGTATGAACAGAGTTTAATATGTGACTTTAATACCATTGACGAAGCTCACTCAAAGAGGATATAACATGAGTAGGCAAAGTTTCATCGCGCTCTACACTCTCCCACTCTACGCCTTTGAACCAGACAGTTTCGCAACCGATAGAATTCGCTGGCATGATATCTTTTGTATAACTGTCACCTATAACTACACATTCATCAGCTCTGACATTAACAGCCTGAACAGCCAATTTAAAGATATCCGGACTGGGCTTTCTCACTCCTACAACAGCACTTTCTATGATTGTCGGAAAGAAGTCTGATACCCCAAACGACTGTAATATTGCAGAAAGATTTCCGTAAAAATTGGAAACCATTACAAGCGTGTACTTCTTTTGAAACTCCATAAGCAAAGGTATGACTGAACGTACATGTTCTCGGGCAAAATCGTTACAAAAATTCGCGACTTGTTCTGCCACCTTTGTACGAGGATGGCTATTCTGAAAGGTACATATCTTATTATGTTCCAAATATTCAGTTTCTAACAATACTTTCTTATAAAGCAATGTAAAGAAAGTATCAGTCGTATTGATATAGCAGTGTTTAGCCAAAGCTCGCTCCGCATATACATAAGCTGGCCGAAAATCTTCTTCTGACAAAGTAACCCCACTGTTGAGGAACCCCTCATAAAGAACATAGAACCAATGACGGGCACCAGAATCGAGCGTACCGCCATAATCAAAAAGCATGGCTTTAATCATATTTATCTAAAGATAGAAGTTCAGAATGTTGAAAATGATAAGTAGATGTTGAAGTCGTCTAAACTTTTCTGACGAAGATTTGATTTGGAGATTTATCTCTTCTAAATTCAATCTTCACCTTTCTTTTTGGCCGTTTTTTGACCTTTCATCAGTCGTGTAGCTCGCTACACTCCTTCTGCAAGGCCCAAAAACGCCTCAAAAAATAAGGCAAATCTTGAATTTCATAAAAGTTCAGACGACTTCATTGAAAATTATTGTACACTATAGGATTATTTTAATGCATAAATATTTTCAACATCTACTTATTTTAAATCAATGTATTTTACTCAGCGATTAATCGTGCATTATGCGTTTATTGCCAACTTTTACCAGCGATACGCCAATAAATATCCAAACCAATTCTCGGATGCGTGTATACAAACTTGTGAAAATGCCGATACCGGGAGCACTCAATCCTAAAATCTTGACAATCAGTGACAAGCCGCCTTCACGGGCACCTAATTGCATAGGCAAGAAGAATAGGATATTGCCGACTAATGAAGAAAATGCCAAAACCAAAATCGCATCCCAAAAACTGAGCGAAACACCTAGCGATTGAAGTATGAAATAATACTCAAGAGCATTGATAACGCGTGCTATATATTCAGAAACCAATGAAAGCCAAAAAGCTCGCGGCTGCGAATACAAAATTGCTATGTTATCGTCTACTTTTTGCATATCAGCCGAATGAGACTCATAAAATTTTTTGGTCCAACGGTTGAAATAGGGAATGTAAAGCAACGGTTGAAATAACTTAACAATAACACCACGCTTATAACATAAACGAAACACTAACAGGACAACCATTAACACTGCAGCAAATACACTGAAAAGGCCCCATAAAAATGGAGTCATTTTCTCGGTATAAATTACTGCAAAAAGAACTGCTGCAGTACTCCACAAACATATATGGGAAAGAATATGCATCATGGAATAAAGCACGACTGAGGACATGGCTCTTGGAACACCAATATATGAACTCAACTCCATTACGCGGTAGGGGCCACCTCCAAATCCAAAGGGTGTTGTATAACTAAATGCAAAACCCGAAACTGTCAGTTTGTAAGCATGGCGAAATGACAGATGCTTTGAATGCGATCCATTATTCACTATTATCTGAAAAGCAAACGCGTTAAATGCATATACAAACACCCAAACACCTATAACAGCCGGCAGATAAAGACCAGCTCGCCCTAAATTATCGACAATTTGTTCATAGTCTACATCGAAAGTACAAAGCATGACTATGATTGCGACACAGCCGAATAATAAAAACAGGTTTCTATAAAGCGGTTTCAAATGTACTATAATATTAAGAGTAAGACGATAAATTGTTTAATATTCGCTGACAAAGCTTCTCGTGTTTTGCACGCATATAAAAAAACAAAAAATTCATTACAACGATTTCAAACACTAGATATAGCCAAGGCATTCCAATGAGCAACACAATATACAACACAATAGCTCGGGTATTGAATGTCAAAATATTGGCGTACTTCATCAAAGGCAGACTGCCAGCACGGAAGTCATTGCGTAAGGCTTCAGGTAGCGCAGAACGATTCCAGCGATTTACAATGCTTGTACGAAGTTTCTGAAAGCAAGGAGTCATTTGCTCTTGCGAACGTGTATAATTACCATAGAAGTATAAAAACACCATCCACATACCATCTTTTTTCCAGCTCAGAGTTTTTAATTCGGCACGTAAATTCTGATAATTATCGAGTTCACTTCCTTGCTCTCCCTTTATCATGTAAAGATGTATATTGCGATAATAATCTGCAAGTTGACATTGCTTCCCATGACAGATAAATCCAGAAAATGCTGCAAGCAACCAAATCCAAATACCCCATTTTATATCAGTTCCTGGAATAAAATTGCTCTGCAAGCGCAAACAGATTGCGGCATAAATGGTAAAGAACCAAACGTCACCGGCAAAACCATCTAGGATACGTCCCCATCTTGTCTTTTTACCAGTCATTCTGGCCAACTGCCCATCTGCACTATCATAAAGGTTGGCCCAAACTAATAACAAAATACCTATTACAGTATAAGTTATATTCTCAAAATAAAACATCACTCCCGCAGCAGCACCTAAGATAATGCTTAGTATAGTTACCACGTTGGGATGAATATCAAAGTAATCAAAAAAACGTGCCCACAGGTAACCCAATGGCCGTGTAAAGTGTATATCAAGCCATTCTTCAGTATCCTGTGATTTAAAAGTTGCTTTAATAAGATTTTTAGAACTCATATTTTAATCTAGATTTTTTAGTCGGTTGGCTATTGCCTTTGCTGCCTCTTTACGACACGCTGAAAAACTTGGCCAATCATTAAAATCAATAACAACAAACTTTCCGTCAGCAGAAATAATTGCATCACCACCATACACAATACAGCCTATAGATTTAGCTGCTCTGTCGGCAGCCGATTTCAGCATATTGGCATCAAATGGAGTGTGTAATGGTTTTCCGTTGTGCTGCTCTAATCCAAACTTTGAAAAATTATTCGTTTCGGTGGGATATGTAATGAAAAAGAAATCAGAACCCTCCACACCATAAAACTTTACCAAATCGCCAGGAACATGTTCCTCGGCAATCACTGCATGAACACCATTAGCTGCGTATGAAATCAGAGCTTGATGCAATTCTGACTGATTGCTGACAAAACAAACATCATCAGGACGCTGAGCACAAGCATCTCCCCGCTTCAACCACAAAGGATAAGTCAGAATCAACTCTTCAGACAACTCCTGCAAGGAATGTTCTTCAGAAGATTCTATATTTAATATCTGAAGCTTAGGTTGCGGAACGGCCGTATCTTTCAATGTGGTTACAAGTTGTGCGCGGTTTGCTTGCAATAAACCATGCGCGGAATTTACCACCCGCAGATTTAATTGTTGTTCTGCCTCTGCCAATGCAGTCAATACATCACGACCTCTGGCCATTGAAAAAACCAAATCAAACTCACTTAAATCAACAGCAATAAATAAATCTTCACTTATTATGGAAACATCGTTACCTCCTCGTTGCATTCTGCTTGCAACTGCAGTAAATATAGCCATGTCACGATCTACTGAATTGGGACTAAAACGAGGCGAACGACTGATGCCTAAAACATTCATATGTATATAAACGTACCGAATCTTGAAAACCAAAACTCGATAACATAGAAATATCTGTTCAACTAATCTTTTAGAAATGAAAAAAATGCAAGATAGAAAACTTTATGATTCAGACTGTAGGAAATTCTCGGCCTTGGCTATATCCTCTGCATGATCTACATCCAAGATTTTCGAAAATGGACATGCTTCCAGCTGTAGTCCGTCTGCAATCAATCCACGCTGAAAGTTACGCATTCGACTTTGTCCCTCGTTCATACAACGATGCAAGGTCTGTAAAGCCGAGGGGCGCAAACAGTAAATACCGCCCGAAATATAACGATCTCCCATATTTTTATCATGAAAACCAGTTATACGCAACATAGCATCTGTACCTACATATAAAGGCTTTTCATCATCAATATAATCGGTCACAGCCATACATCCATCATAGGACGAATGCTTAAAATAGGATATAAAATCTGCGAATTCTCGCTCACGGAAAATAGTATCAACCGTAGTCAGGCAAAAAGGAGAATCACTTAAATAAACTGCCAACTCTGCAAAGCTATGCATGGAACTCGGCGTACTTTTTACAACTAATCTGATATCATCAGCCAAACCTTTTTGCCGCAATTCTCGGATATGCTGTTCTGTAAGCGGATTCAAAGTATTCACGATAATGCAAATTTCGTCTGCACCATTAGCTCTGAATATTCTGATGAGGCGATCAATCATGGCCTCTCCTCCTATTTTTACCAAAGGCTTAGGTAATTCTATTCCCTCTTGCTGAAGTCGCGACCCCTCTCCGGCCGCAATAATGGCAAATTTCATAATGCTTGCAAGTTCGATTATATACTATCGTTCCTGCCCCTTAAATACTTTAGAGGGCAGGAACTAAGATTTAAAAATTATTTTTCTTTTCTATCTTGATAGATTTTCGGCAGAGGATTCGCATGGGCTTCATCATAGGCTTTCCGATTTCTGAAAAGATCAATAGCGCAGTATATGGCCTTTCTGAACGAATCAGGATTTGCCACACCCTTGCCTGCTATATCATAAGCTGTGCCATGATCCGGCGACGTGCGAATAACAGTCAATCCGGATGTAAAATTCACGCCATTTCCCATGCTCAAAGCCTTGAACGGCGCCAAAGCCTGATCATGATACATAGCTAATACACCATCAAAATGACGATATAATCCAGCTCCGAAGAATCCATCGGCAGCAAATGGACCATAGCAATTCAAGCCCGCAGCTGAAAGCGATTTTATAACCGGAATAATTACATCCTTTTCTTCATGACCCAGAACTCCATCATCACCTGCATGCGGATTTAATGCCAATACGGCTACTCTAGGTGCCGATACATTGAAATCGGATACTAAAGATTCATACAAAGCACGAATTTTATGCTCTACACGATCTGAGGTAATAGAGTAAGCAATTTCTGACACTGGCAAATGCGTAGTCGTCAAAGCTACTCGCATAAAATCATTGCAAAGAATCATCAGAGGCTCACTTACTGACTTACCTAATCTGTCATATAGATATTCCGTATGACCTAAAAAGTGAAAATTCGAACTCTGTATACTTGCTTTATTAATAGGAGCCGTTACGACAACATCGATTTTGCCATCCTTTACATCAGAAACAACTTGTTCCAAAGCCATGTAAGCAGCATGACCAGCTTCAGGACTGAGTTTTCCAAACTCAACTTTAATTTCGTCATCTGATACATTGACAAAATTCAACTGACCGTCAACAGCCTCATCAACAGATTTTATGACAGTAAACGGTGTGTTCAATCCCAATGCTTTACGATGATATGTCGCCACTTTTACATGACCATAAACAATAGGCGTAAACAGTTCTAGCAATTCACTGTCTGCAAAGGTTTTGAATATCAATTCATAACCTACACCATTTGTATCGCCCTGAGTAATGCCCACGCGAATCGGACGTTCAGCCTTTGCCGGAATCAACTTATCGATATCTTGGATTTTATCTTGCATAATCGGATTTCATTAAAAATGTTGGCAATAAACGCACTTACCCAGCTTAATATCAAACTAAATTTTGTCGTTCAGCTTCCTGCTTGGCAGTACTGAGCAAACCACATGCTGCAAATATATCCTGTCCTCGCGATGCACGAATCGTAGTGAATAAACCATGAGATGTCAAGTAATCACGAAAACGCAACATCTGCGTGTCATCAACTCCGTTCAGAGGAGTATCCGGGATACTATGGAATCTAATCAGATTTACACGACAATCCAAATCCTTCAATAATGAGATGAGAGCATCTGCATGACGCAAACTGTCATTAATTCCAGCAAAAACTATGTATTCAAATGATACGCGACGCTGATGAGTCGTTTCAGGATTTTTGCTTTTTCGACAGAAGTCATACTGTTTCAAAACATTTACCACATCCACAATACTCAACGCACGTTCTGCAGGCATAAGTTTTGCACGTTCTGACGGAACAGGATGATGCAAACTGATAGCCAAATGGCAGCGACTTTCATCAAGGAAACGAACCAAGCCCTTTGCCAAACCTACAGAAGAAACTGTAATACGTTTAGGACTCCAGGCATATCCCCATTCAGCCGTGAGAGCCTGAGTTGACTTAAGCACAGCATCCAAATTGTCAAAAGGTTCACCTTGTCCCATGAAAACGATATTGGTCAGTTTTGACGCCTCGGGCAAGGAGTAAATCTGATTCAGAATTTCTGTAGCACTCAAAGATGCTGCAAAACCCTGACGACCTGTCATACAAAAAGCACATCCCATTTTGCATCCCACTTGTGAGCTAACACAAAGTGTGGCACGATCGGATTCTGGTATATATACGGTTTCTATATAATGACCTTCAGCCGTTTGATACAGATATTTAGCCGTACCGTCAACAGAACGTTGCACATCCACAGGAGCAGAGCAGCCAATAGTATAACCTTGATTCAAGGCTTCGCGCGCTTTTTTTGACAGATTTGTCATATCATCCACCGTTTTCACATGTTTACAATATATCCAATCTGCCATTTGCTTTCCTACAAAAGCAGGAAGTCCCAAACCAACAGCCACACTTTTAAGTTCATCAAGGCTTAAGCCTAAAAGAGGTTTCAGAGTATTCAAAGCTAAGAAAATGTGCGATTTTTAAAGAAAAATATCAGAAGGAGACCATACTCCTTACACAGCAACGAGTTGACAAGTCTGGAAGCACATTATTATGAATGCACTCCAACTTCACTTGTCAACTCGTTATTCTATAATATGTTTATCAGTGCATAAAACATTAAGCACCTAAACATACTTATCATATTTATTTTCTGTAAAGCAACCAAGCTCCGGGATATGAAGCTTTCAGAGCATTGCGCGACTGAACAGCCGAAGCCTTATCATCAAATGAAGAAGCAATTACACGGAACCATCCAGTTGTTCCGTTAATCGTTTCATTTGTTTTTACCACGCGAGCATCATAACCCTTATTAAGCAGGCGAGATTTTTCACCCTCAGCATTAGCTTGAGTTACGAAACTACCCACTACCACACTATACAACTTCAAAGGATTACCACTAATTACAGACATTTCGCCTTGGATTTCGCGCACATCGCTATGATCCTCAGTCACTGTCGTGGTAGTTGTAGGTTGCACAGGTGTTACAGTAGTTGTTTGAGTTTCAGTCTCCTCAATTACCACCTGCTGTTCGTTGGTTTTATTATCGCTTTGAGCCATAGCTTGCTCATAAGCCTGCTTATATGCACTTTCACGAGACTTACAGCTTGTAAAAAGTACAAACGAACACAAGCCAAGCGCCAAAATCAAATTTTTCTTCATTGCTTTACAATTATATATTCAACTTAATTATGCCCTAAGTACTGATACACAACCCTTTCAACATTGCAAAAGACAGGCAAAAATGCCTTTTATACCAGGGTTATAAGGCTATCGACACCTATGTGCACGATTTAAAAGCAAAAATACAAAAGTCTTTTATCTTAAATGCAGAAATAATAGTTAAACATAATTAAAGATGAAATTTTATCCTAATTCTTGAAAAAAGTACACCAAAAACATGGTCATTAGAAACAGATTGTTTAAGTTTGCGATGATTATTAACCCATTAAACAAAATACCATTATGAAAGGACTTAGCATTTTAGCAGCTTTCTTGGGCGGCGCAGCAGTAGGCGCAGCATGTGGAATTCTCTTCGCACCTGAAAAAGGAACTGACACTCGCGATAAAATTGCAGAAGCTATCCGCAAACGCGGTATCAAGCTCAATCGTAAAGAAATGGAAAGTCTCGTTGACGACATCGCAGATGAACTTCAGCCTGCCAACGACTAATTATCCATCTCATTAAACCCATGTTTAAGGTTATAAGAGTGCATACACAGGCTTAACCCTGCGATATGCACTCTTATAACCTTAAAATTTTTTACTATAAAAAATCTCTACCATGTTCTCATCAGATAATAACATTGAAACAATTAGCCAACTGGTCATTGAACTTAAAAAATACGTTGAGCTTCAAAAGCGAAGCCTACAAATTGACTTTGTTGACAAACTTAGCAAGTTAATGGCTGCTATCGTAATGGGTGCTGTAATTTTTCTGATTGGTGTCATCGCTTTAGTTTTCGCTTCTATGGCACTGTCAGATGCCATTGCACCCTTCGTAGGCGGTGCAACCTATGGCAATGCCATTATCTTTTGCATCTACGCCTTGATTGGGTTACTCGTCTATGTTAACAGAAAAACATGGATTGAAGCTCCAATTGTCAACTTCTTAGGAAACTTATTCCTAAACGACTGCAATAATTCTAACAACACCAACAGAGAACATTCAGGGCGTAATGCCTAATCTGTCTCGGAAACGATTAGGAATACTTCTACATCCCACATGGTAAATACTTTTACTCGCCACTACCCTACGTCGGACACACGGAGTATAAAGCAGCATGAAGTAAATACCATAAATAAAAACGCACAACTTTCTTCCTTTAATAACAGAGCAATCAATTATGACTGAAACAACTAAATATACCGTTGAATCACTGCAACAAGAAAGAGCAAAAATTCGCAAACAATTAGAAGCCAACAAAACTGCAATCGTCAACCATTGGGCATCTCTTGTCACACCTGCACCGGCTGATACCAAAGTGCAAATGTGGGTAAATCAAGCTGAAAAAGCGTACGCTATATATGATGGCATTATGCTCGGGTATAAGTTATTCCGCAAATTCAACCATTTTGTCGGCATATTCGGAAAAAAACAGAAAAAGAAAGGATAAAGCGAAAAAACCAAGAGTTGACTTAAGCAAAACATCATATCCAAACTTGAATCAGACGAACTATATCATGTTTTCCATATTCAAGTATACGTGCAAAATACACACAACTATTATACTCAGCAAGCTACTACAAGAAAGGGATAAAACAACAAATAAGTTTATCCCTTTCTTTTTTTCAGAAAAAAAAGACTCAGTCGCGAAATCGTGTGGTAAAACCCAACAACGCATCTCGGGTTTCAGACAGGCCTACCTGCCTTACTTTCTGTTGTAACAAAATATCAAAGAACGCTGAATGAATCAATAAGGAATACTGTTTTTTTCATCCGTTTAGGCTCATGTGCAGCTTATCCATACTACTGTGCTGCCTTTATTGCCAATAGCAAAGATACAACATACACAACCCGAAATCCAAATTTTTT
>ULVW01041963.1_pt1 | contig 43299 bp, 32 predicted proteins | sample 1959801 | NCBI WGS metagenome assembly ULVW01 (sample SAMEA4835796, study PRJEB28245) | human gut metagenome | biome: gut microbiome; material: fecal sample | place: Denmark | collected 2008
AACGCCTTGGAAACGTTGTTGACGGAGGAACAGAAACAATCAGTGAAATACCTGACGGTTACGGGTACGTTATTGGATGAGGATTATACTTTTTTGCGTGGCGGGCTGTTGGAGCAACTCGACACGTTGGATTTGCGGGATGCGGAGATAGATACTATCCCGGCGGGTGCGTTGGGAGCGATGGAACTCTATTTGGTTTTGCCGAAAATGATAGAATGTATCAGGGACTATGCCTTTAAGGGAGTGTGTGAAGTAACCGGAAAAGCCCCTTTCTTGGGGGAGTACAAGAATAAACCCTACTACAAACCTTTAATGCAGGCAAGTAAAAGGCATCCAAATCTCATGAATATAGAAAGAGATAGTTATTCTGCTGTTTATTCCCAAAACGGAGATACACTATATTATCTGAAACCGAATGAATTTGTCTATTGGGGTGAAGATGTGGAAATACCATCGGGTACACGGGTTATAACCCCAACGGCTATAAGGAATGAGGATTTTCCCATAGAAATAATCAATTTAGTATTACCGGAAAGTATAGATTCCATTGGAGATTATGCACTTGATATCAGACCAAATTTTATGACTGGCTATAGCAAAAAGGATCGTTATCCGAGTGGTGGAGGATATGGATACGGAAGTGTGGTATGTGAAGCCGCAAATCCTCCCAATTTGGGAATATTGGGAGAATTTTTTTGGGTAGGATGGTCCAACTTATATGTTCCAAAAGCCAGTCTCGAAGCTTATAAGGTAGCTCCGGGATGGAAACTTGCAAGAAAAATAGGTGCGATAGAGACTCTTTTAGACATACAATCAGTTCGTAAAGAGGGAACCACATCAATTTCCATTACTTCGATGGATGAAAATTATATTCTGAATTTTTCAAAGGAAGCTTTGCAAATGGATTTGCTGTCAACAGATGGGGGCTTGCTTTCATCTCGGATGATTCCTTCAGCGAAGGTTATGCTACCCAAGAAGAGTTTGCAAAAACCATTGACCATAGTCCGTGTCCGTTTTGCAGACGGGACTAACGAAACTGTTAAATTAATACCATAGGCTTATGAAACGATTAATACCTTTAATATTTTTGCTTTTGGCAGGATATATGACTGTTCGGGCACAAATTGGCGGACAAGTCGAAGTGAATGTGAACGGATTGTCCTTTTCCAAACAGGACAATTACGATGTGGTTCGTTGGAACGGTGGAGATGATAGAATCCGTCAAGTCGGTGCTCCAGAACTTCCTGTCATTCTCAAAACGTACGTAATTCCTTTAGAAGCTAAACCGACTGGAGTAGAGGTTTCAGTGTCAAATCGTATGGCTGTGGATGGAACATTTACGCCCTATCCCGTACAACCGCCTATTTCCATAAACGACAAAGCGAATGACGTGAAGTTTACACAACCGGACGCGTCTATTTATCAAGGAACGGAAATTTTTCCTAAAGTCAAAGCCAAAATTGTGGCAGATTACAATGAGATGGGATACCATTTGGTCACCGTGCAACTCACTCCGATAGAATACGACCCTGTTTCACAAAAGTTGTTCGTCAGTCGTTTGGATTTTACTTTACGGTACGACATGATAGGCGTTGACGGCATTCAGCCACAAAAACAAAGCGTACGTCGGGCAGATGCCGTGAAAAAAGTAATCCGCTCCATGGTGGACAATCCAGAGGATGTGGACGGTTTCACGAACCAAAAAGTGAAAGTGGTTGGAGGTGGAATGCCGGACGTGCAAACTCGCGTTGCATCTTCCATGCCAATAAATGTAATACAAGAACAAATACCAGACTATATTATCATTACCAATAATGAGTTGAAGAGTGAGTTCCAACGTCTTGCCGATTGGAAAACGCAGAAAGGTGTACCTACATTGATTAAAGATGTGGAAAGCATTGGGAAAGAATACCAAGGTGCAGATTTGGCAGAGAAGATACATACCTATTTACAGGAATGTTATCATAAGTGGGGAGCCGGACTTTTTGTATTATTAGGAGGGGATACCAATATCATTCCGGCAAGACTATATTGGAGTACTTATGATACAAAAAATCCTCCGGGGTTTTATCCTTCCGATGCTTATTATGTAGATTTGAACAGTAGTTGGAACGAAAATAAGAATCATATTTATAGGGAGACGGGCGATGGAATGAAAGAAGATCGGCTATGTTATTTGGGGCGTGCGTCTGTAGAGGATATAGAGGGAGCCAAGACTTTTATTAACAAAGTACTCATGTATGAGAAAATGAAAAATGTGAGCACAAAATATTTAATGAATCATTTGGCTATTTCCGCATATATAAGCAAGGATGAATCTAAAGATTCGCTCTATAATGACGGAAAAGAAAGCATCAATGGTTATCTTTCCCATTATCCTCAAATCAACAAGTGGTATCTTTTTGACCATTACAATTGCACTTGTCCCCGTCATCATGATAAGACAATGTATCATTCCGGCCAAGAATTGAATAGAGAACATTTCCTTTCCGCCCTTCAGGACGGAGGTGAATCCGGACTTGATTATTTCCATATTGTCTACCACATGGATCACAGTCACCCAAGCGCCTTGGGGGGTTCTTCCAAAGATAAACATGAAAGTATTTACATTCAGGATGTGAATGATTTAAAAAACGGAGACTATCCGCTAATTATGATTTCAGGAGGATGTAAGCCTGCAAAATTTACAGAGGATTGTATTGCAGAGCATTTCCTAACGAATCCCAATGGTGGTGCTGTGGCTTTTATTGGAAATACAGATATTGGATGGTCTGATGAACATGATCAATATGAGGCCTTTCTACAATCATTGTATAAGGATGGAATCCAGTCATTAGGAATGATTTTTGGAACAATGTTTTTTGGATGGACCGAATACTACCGCCTCCACCTTTTAGGCGACCCCGAAATGCCGGTATGGTCTGCCGTGCCACAGAAATTAGAAGTAAACGTGACACCCACGCAAATAGAAGCCGGAACAAACACCATCACGGTGCAAATCACGAATCTTCCGGCAGGAAAAGAAGCCACAGTCTGCCTGATGAAAGACGCGGAAGCATACACCGTGGTGACAGTGAACGACACAAAACCGCACAGTTTCACTTTCAACCCGAAGACTTCGGGCGAAATGAAAGTGACAGTAACCGCCCGCAACTTCCTGCCTTTGGAAAAGACGGTGCCGGTGTCTGTCAACAGCGGCAACCTACTTTCTGTCGGGCAAATCAATGACTTCGAGGGCTACGTACTGGCCGGTATGGGACAGGATTTCGACATCGTGCTGAAAAACAACGGGAAAACGGCAGCCCGGAATGTGACGGCCACTTTGTCATCATCTTCCCCTTACGTGACGATACTCAACGAGACGGTAGATTACGGTACTATCAATGCCGGACAGATAAAATCCGGAAACGGGAAGTTCACGGTGAAAATATCCGAGGATGCACCGGAAGCAACCCGCAACGAATGGAATGCCCCCTGCTTCTACCTGATGATGAAAAAAGACGGGACAGACATCGTAGACGTGGACACGTTCAAGGTAGACCTGAAGCATTACAAGTTCAGGATTGCCAACCTCTCCATCGCATCCGGGTCATCCCTGAAACCGGGCGGACAACTCGCAATGGACTTGAATGTGGACATTTTAGGAGACGCAACCTCTTTAGTCCTGAATTGGGAAATCATACCGTTAAATCCGTCGCAAGTAAAAATTATCAAAATTACATCTTTCGCCTGCCTCTGTTCCCTCACCAACGCCTACGTCCCCGGCAGCAGCCTGACGTTCGATGTCAAACTCTCCATCGGCAACATGCGGCAAGACAGCGTGAGATGGGACGTGACGGAACGAGCCGTGCCGGTGGACTTGACAAAGGTGACTTCCGAACTCGGTGCCGATGCCATTTCTTTCCATTGGGACAAGATGGGAGGCGAGACGAAATACAACGTCTACCGCAGCACTTCGGAGAACGGGGTTTATGACAAACTCAACGCCTTGCCATTGGACACAAGGTATTACAAGGACGAGGGCCTGCAACCCCTGACCACCTATTATTACAAGTTCTCCACACTGACCCGGGGGATGGTGGAAAGCGAACTGTCCCCTGCAGTACGGACATGGACCACCTACCCCACCATGGGCATGTTCCCGCTTTCCATGGGAAAGAGCCTGCATTATACCTGTGAGACGCACACCTTCGATTTCGACTATGACGGCCAAAAGGAAATATGGGTTACCGGCAATACAGACGAGAGTACAGAAGGAACGGTAGTGGCCCTCCGTCCGGACGGCACGGAACCTTACGACCTTGATGGAAACGCCACTTCGTACAGCGGTTATGCCGAAATACCGTGGAATGCAAAGGCTACCCCGGTAGTGGCCGACCTGTTAGGAAACGGGGAACAGTGCATCATCGTGCCCACAAGGAAAAGCGGAGAAGACAATTACATCATCTGTTATTCTTCGTTGGACAAAGACGGGGACAAATTGCCGGATAAGTTATGGGAAGCCCATATCGGTAAAATATACTCTTACCGCAGCGTGGTGGTAACGGACATAGACGCACCGGACGGGAAAGGAGAAAAGGAAATCATTTTGCGTGGAGAAAAACCGAATACTCCGGTCATCGTGCTTGATGCGCGTGGAAAGGAAGTGATGAGGACCGGGAATACAACGGGGGATTTTTATGGTGTTCCGGCTGTGGCCGATCTTGACGATGATGGATATAAGGAAATCATTTGTGGTTCCAACGATGGAAAAGTGTATGTATGGCGACATGACGGTACGCCCTATCTTCGTACGCCGTTCTTTTCACGTGTGGGACAGATGCTGAACTGTTCCCCTACGGTCTGTGATTTGGATGGAGACGGAGAGAAAGAAATCCTTATCACAACAAGAAGTACTGCCTTGAGTTACATTTATGCGATTAAACGGGATGGTTCTTGTGTGGGCTATTTTACTCCGGATGCGACGCAACCCGTTTCTATTCCTTACACGAATGCTCCCGGTAGTGGCATTGAACATCCCATCAGCGTGGGGGACATCAACGGAGACGGCCAACCGGAAGTAGTGGTTCTCGGAAACGAATGCGTAAGGGCATGGACACACACGGGAACGCTAATATTCGACCGTAATCTCTCCGGTCTGTTCCCGAACGAACAGTGGGCTATCAATATGGCCACTCCGATTTTGGCCGACGTGGACGGCGACGGAAGCATCGACATCGTGTTCCACCAAGACAAACTGATATACGCCTTGCACAATGACGGCACGGACGTGAAAGGTTTCCCCTTGTCAGCTCCAGCCCATATTTCCAATGGGGTTTGCGTGTCGGACATGGACAGTGACGGGAAAAACGAAATCATCGCAGTAGACAATGACGGCAGCATTTGTGCTTGGAAAACAGACGGCAAATCCACGGCAATAGAATGGGGCCGTTCCCGTTTCGACACGGGATTCACGGGAGAATACGTCCCTCATTATGAAGACCCGAAAGTACTCACTGCATCCACCGAATGGGGAGGTGGCGCGTTCACCAACGATATCATCGTACGCTCCGGCACATTCAAAATCCCGTCGGGCAAGACCTTGCAGATGCGCGACGGATACCGGATTTATGTACTCGAAGGCGGAACGCTGGAGGTGGACGGCGGCACCATCCAAAATGCCGATGTATTGGTGAAATCCGGAGGCACGCTGAACATTAAAAACAACGGCGGCATACACCTCAACCGGTACGGGAAACTCAATGCCGAGAAAGGTGCCATCGTGAACGCCTTGTACGGAGAAGTGCAAACCGCCCGTTAACTTGCAAGCCGATATGGGGAAGACACATTTTTCCTGCCTTCGCGTCAGCCCCATATCGGCTTTTGAAAAAAACATATCATTCCTTTCCTCTTTTTACCTGTATATTAAGATTCTTTGCGTATCTTTGTACAAACGAAGAAAGGATGAACGTCATTGATTTGATTCAGAACCATAAAGGAACGGCTTTTTCTTTTGAAGTACTGCCCCCGCTGAAGGGTGCGGGCATAGAGCGGCTGTTCCATACCATAGATACGCTCCGGGAATTCAACCCGGCATACATCAACATTACCAACCACCGCAGCGAGTATGTGTACAAGGACTTAGGAGGAGGCATCATGCAACGCCTCCGCATCCGCCGCCGTCCCGGCACCATAGCCGTGGCTGCTGCCATCCAACGGCATTATGACATACACGTCGTGCCGCACATCCTGTGCAGCGGATATACCCGTGAGGATACAGAGTACATGCTGCTCGACCTGCAGTTTTTGGGCATCAGCGACTTGTTGGTGTTGCGCGGCGACAAGGCCAAGGAAGACCCGGCATTCCGTCCTACAGGCGACGGTTATTCACATGCCACGGAACTTATCGGGCACATCAACCGTTTCAATGAAGGTTTCTTCGTCGACGGTTCGCCCATCAAGTCTCCCGGCACACCGTTTTCATACGGTGTGGCTTGCTATCCGGAAAAACATGAGGAAGCACCCAATCCGGAAGCCGACTTGGCCGTGCTCAAGCAAAAAGCCGACATGGGTGCCGCATACGCCGTCACCCAGTTGTTCTACGACAATGCGAAGTATTTCGACTTCGTGGACCGTGCACGCGGAGCCGGCATCACCATCCCCATCATCCCGGGCATCAAGCCGTTTGCCAAACTGTCACAACTCAGCGTAGTGCCTAAAACGTTCCATTGCGACCTGCCCCAGGATCTGGCTTTGGAAATAAGAAAATGCAAAACGGACGAGGAAGCCAAACAAGTGGGGATAGAATGGACGGTGGAACAATGCCGCGAACTGATCGGCCACGGCGTGCCGAGCATCCATTTCTACACCGTCTCGGCTGTGGACAGTATCCGCGAAATCGCACGCCAAATCTACTAAAGCCATGTTCAGCCGGGTTGTAGGACAAACAGATATCAAGGAACGCCTCCTTCAGGAAGCGCAAGCTGGGCGTGTGCCGCATGCCCTGCTCCTGAGCGGTCCTTCGGGATGCGGAAAACTGGCTTTGGCTGTGTCGTACGCCCAATACCTGCTATGCCACCGTCCGAGGGCGCACGATGCCTGTGGGGAATGCCCGTCATGCCGGGCTTTCACGCACTTCGTACACCCTGACCTCCATTTCGTCTTCCCCATCATCAAATACAAGACTGCGGAAAGCTCCGTATGCGACGTGTATATAGACACGTGGCGCAAGCGGCTGCAAGCCGGGCTTTATTTTGACTTGAACGACTGGTTGGGCGACATGAAGGCTGAAAACCAACAGGCACTCATCTATGCTGCCGAAGCCGCCCAGATACAGCGGAAACTGGCACTTAAATCCACCTTGGGCGGACGCAAAATCCTAATCGTTTGGATGCCGGAGAAAATGAATGCGGAATGCGCCAACAAGTTGCTCAAACTCATCGAAGAACCGCCCGAACAAACGAATTTCCTTTTGGTGAGCGACGAGCCGGAGAAAATCCTGCCCACCATCCTGAGCCGCACCCAACAAATCGAGGTAAAGGGCATCGACCACGAAAGTCTGGTGGAAGCCCTCCGCAAAAGCCATCCCACGGAGGACGTGGAAGCTCTCGCACGCAATGCCAGAGGCAGCTACACCGCAGCACTGAAAAGCCTGGATGCAAGCCGGGACAACTTGCTCTTCTTCGACCTGTTCGTCATGCTGATGCGGTTAAGTTACCAACGCAAAATCAAGGACATGCGGAAATGGAGCGAACAGATTGCCGGCATGGGACGGGAAAGGCAAAAGAACTTCCTGACGTATTGCCAGAAACTGATTCGCGAGAACTTCATATATAATTTCCGCAATCCGGAACTGAACTACATGACAACGCAGGAAGGAGACTTCGCCAAGAATTTCGCACGTTTCGTCAACGAACGCAACGTCATTAAAATCATGGATGAACTGAGCAACGCACAACGGGACATAGAGCAAAATGTCAACCCGAAAATCGTATTTTTCGACTTTGCCCTGAAAATGATCGTGCTGCTCATACAATAATATATTTCAAAAACCGACAACGAATGGAGGAAAAATTCAAACTGAACGGACCGTGCCGGGGACTTTGCGCCAAAGGCTGCGGACGACAAAATAAACAGCTGAACACGTACGACTACTTGGCAGACATCCCGGGTAACGCGGAGGCTACCGACCTCGTGGAAGTACAGTTCAAGAACACGCGCAAGGGGTATTACCACAACAGCAACCGTCTGCCACTGGAGAAAGGCGACATCGTGGCCGTAGAAGCCACTCCGGGGCACGACATCGGCGTGGTCACCCTGACAGGAAGGCTCGTCCCCCTTCAAATCAAGAAGGCCAACCTGAAATCGGAACAGGAAATCAAACGGGTGTACCGCAAAGCCAAATCGGTGGACATGGAAAAGTACGAAGAGGCCAAAAGCCGTGAGCACGACACCATGATACGTTCGCGCCAGATTGCCAAGGAATTGGGACTGCAAATGAAAATCGGCGATGTGGAATACCAAGGCGACGGAAACAAAGCCATTTTCTACTATATCGCGGACGGACGCGTGGACTTCCGGCAACTCATCAAGGTATTGGCCGAAACTTTCCGCGTACGCATCGAGATGAAACAAATCGGTGCACGGCAGGAAGCAGGACGCATCGGCGGTATCGGCCCGTGCGGGCGGGAATTGTGTTGTGCCACGTGGATGAAGAACTTCGTTTCCGTCTCCACCGGAGCTGCCCGCTATCAGGACATTTCGCTGAACCCGCAGAAACTGGCCGGGCAATGCGCCAAACTGAAATGTTGCATGAACTATGAGGTGGACACTTACGTGGAGGCCGGAAAACGCCTGCCGAGCAAGGAAATCACATTGCAAACCCAAGATGCGGAATATTATTTCTTCAAAGCCGACATCCTGGCCGGATTAGTCACCTACTCCACAGACAAACATCTGGCGGCTAACTTAGCCACCCTCACTACCGCAAGAGTCTTCGAAATCATCAACATGAACCGCCGGGGCGAGAAGCCTCAACGTTTGGAAAGCGGGGAAGCAGCAGAACCGGCCAAACCGGCCGACCTCGTTGAACAGGAGAGCCTGACACGGTTCGACAAAAGGCGGAAAAACAAAGGCAAACGCAGAGACAACGGCACTCCTCGCAACCCACAATCCTCCAAAGAGACTCAGGGCACGGAACGCAGGGAAGAGAATGCAGGGAAAGACCGCCGTAACCGCAGACGGGACAACAAAGAATACAAAGGGGAACAGGGAGGCAATCGCGAAAACCGCCCCGGCAAGGAAAAACGCAAAAGGGACAGGGGAAACCGTTCGGAAAAGCCCGTTAAACCCGCCCCAAGCACACCGGCCGAAAAGACGGAATGACCATGACCATCCTCCACGCTCCAAAGCTCATTGCAGCCATAGGTGCCCTCTTGTCGCTTACGGGCTGTAATGAGCATGTAATCTACCATTCATACCGCCACGTTCCCGGGTCAGGATGGAGCAGGCGGGACACACTCACATTCGACATCGACACGGTGCGGGCAGAGGCTACGTGTCAGTTCGAATTGGGATTGCGCTCAACCGATTCATATCCGTACACCGTTATCTGGTTGGCAGTGGAACGGGAGTTTTCCCACCCGGACACCCTACGCCGCGATACGGTGAAATGCCAGTTGATGGATCCTGTCACCCACCGCATGGGCAAAGGCATTTATATGTACCAATACGACGTACCGGTTCCTCCCATGGCGTTATACCGTGGACAAACCGGACAAGTCCGCATCATACATCTCATGCAACGGGAAGTCCTTCCGGGCATACACGATGTGGGAGTTCTCATCTGCCGCTAAAGCCTTAATTCCTCTTGGCCAGATTGCGTCCGGCATCTATGCGCAGGAACACGAACAACAAGATGGTGAAGCCCCACAGGGATGACCCCCCGTAACTGAAAAACGGCAATGGGATACCGATAACCGGTGTAAGTCCCAACACCATTCCCACGTTGATAAACACATGGAACAGGAAAACACTCATCACGCAATAGCCATAGATACGCCCAAAGGCAAAGGGTTGCCGCTCGGCCAAATGAATCAAACGGAGAATGAGCACCAAGAACAACACCAACACTCCGGCGGCTCCCCAAAAACCTTCTTCTTCCCCGACCGTACAGAAAATGAAATCGGTATCCTGTTCCGGCACGTACTTCAATTTGGTTTGCGTCCCGTTCAGGAAGCCTTTCCCCCGTAATCCTCCGGAACCGATGGCAATTTTGGCCTGGTTGACATTATAACCGGCTCCCGAAGGATCGTCCTCCAACCCCAAAAGCACGTTGATACGCACCCTCTGGTGAGGTTCCATCACGCTGTTCAGCACGTAATCGGCCGAATAAAAAAACGCCATGGAACCCAACGCAAACAACGCGATATAGAAATAACGCATGACACGCTCGCTCAAAGCCACATAGCACAAATACAGTATCATGGCCACACATACCGTAACCAAAATCCAGGTAATGTCGAAAGGTATGACAAAGCCTGAAAAACCAAGAGCCAATGCTATCACGCCCACCCCATAGAACAGGATGTTCCGTTCCACCGATACCTTGTCACAATAGACGTGCACCATACCGACCGTAAAAAGAACCACCATCATCATCACCAAGAACTCTCCGGCGCTAGTGGGGATATGCCCTAACATGACGTGCTCGAAACGCACGCCCACTACAAAGTAAGCCACAGCCGACACCCCGGTAAAAAGCACGGCTCCGGGCATCCCCTCCCGGTAAAGCATCAGGAAAAAGGCCAGATAGACCAAAGCCGAACCGGTCTCCCGTTGCAAGATAATCAAGACGATAGGCACGACAATGATGGCCAACGTCACCAAAAAGTCTTTCCACCGCGAAATATTATACCCGTAAGCAGACATGAATTTGGCCAAAGCCAATGCAGTGGCACATTTGGCAAACTCGGCAGACTGCAGGCTGAAAGGCCCTATCTTTATCCACGAATGGGAGCCCTTGATGTCTCGTGCCAAAAAAGGCGTGACAAACAGCAAGACAAGCAACAGAGCATAAATGACGTATGCAAAGGTGTCGTACAACTTCCCGTCAAGCATCAAAAGGATAAAGCCCAATGCCAACGATGTCCCTATCCATACAATCTGCATCCCCGAGCGGGAATCGAATGAAAAAATGTTCCCCTCCATGTCAAAATCGTAGCTGGCTCCGCAAATGCTGATCCATCCGAACGCCAACAAGGCCATATATATAAGGATGGTCCACCAATCCAATGAACGCCACACACCCTTTTCCTTTTCATCTGTCCGCCGTACCATAACCGATATGTCTTTGTTGATACATCTCCGCCAATTTCTCGCTTTCGGGCGAGAGCTTGCCGTTCAAATACTGTTCCATCATCAGCGCCCCGAGAGGCACACCATAGTCTGCTCCCCAACCACCATTTTCCACGTACACCGCAATGGCAATCTTAGGTTCGTTCATCGGGGCGAACCCCATAAACACGGAATGGTCGTGTCCACGGTTCTGTGCCGTACCCGTCTTGCCGCAGACTTCTATACCGGGAATATTAGCCTTACGGCAAGTCCCGGCCAACACGGCCCTCCGCATCCCCTGCGCCACCGTTTCGTAATGCCGGGCTTCCACCATCGTATACCGCCGCCGGGTGTAAAGCGTGTCTATCTGCTCGTCTTGTATCTGTTTCACCACGTGGGGCGTGATAAAGTACCCCCGGTTGGCTATTGTCGCACCGAGATTGGCGATTTGCAAAGGAGTGGCGTTCACTTCGCCCTGGCCGATGGAGATGCTGATCACGGTCAACCCGTTCCATGAACCACGATAGGCCTTGTCATAAAAGGGAGCATTCGGAATCAATCCCCGCTTCTCTCCGGGCAAGTCGATGCCGAGTTTATACCCGAACCCCATCGACACCATATAGTCTTTCCACACCGTCATGGCCTCCTGCACATTCTTGTATTTGGTCCGGTTGCCGAACATGTAATAAAGCCCCCAACAAAAATAAGCATTGCAGGAAGTCCCTATGGCCGGGACTAACTTGGCCGGTGCCGCATGTCCGTGGCATCCCACTTTCAGACCCCGATAGATAAAACCGTGGTAACAAGGATAAGCCGTCTCGGGAGTGATGATGCCTTCCTGAAGGAAAGTCAACGCCTGCGTGGTCTTGAACGTGGAGCCGGGAGGATACTGCCCCATGATGGAACGGTTCAGCAAGGGTTTCAACGGATTACGGCTCAATGCCAAATGGTTCTTTCCACGCTGCCGGCCCACCATCATACGGGGATCGTAAGTAGGCGAAGACACCATGCACAACACTTCGCCGGTAGAAGGTTCTATGGCCACGATACTGCCCAACTTGCCTTCCATCAGACGCTCGCCGAGTGCCTGCAATTCCAAGTCGAGTCCCAAAGTCAGGTTCTTGCCGGGCACGGTCTTGGTGTCCAGTTTGCCGTCCATATACCGCCCCTTGATACGCCCCCGGGCATCGCGCAAAAGAATTTGTATCCCCTTTTTCCCCCTCAACTGCTTCTCATACGCACGTTCCACGCCTTGCTTGCCGATGAAATCACCGTTCTGGTAATATTCATCTTCTTCCACATCCGCGGGCGACACCTCGCCGATGTCCCCCAAGACCAACGCGGCATACGGGGACTGGTATTGACGGATGGAACGGCGTTGTACATAAAAGCCGGGAAAACGGAACAGCTTTTCCTGGAACACGCAGAACTCCTCGGAAGACAACTGGCTCATGAAAAGCTGCTGGGTGTAGCGCGAATAACCGGGATTGCGGTGGCGGTCCTTGATTTCTTCCATCCGCCTGACATAGTACTCCTTGGTTATTCCGAGGCTTGCACACAAATCCAACGTGTCCACCCCCTGCTGCTCGTTCATGACCACCATGATGTCATACGATGGCTGGTTGTATACCAACAACTTCCCGTTGCGGTCGGTGATGACTCCCCGCGACGGGTATTGGATTTTTTTCAGGAAAGCATTAGAGTCGGCATTCTTCTTGTAATCGTCACTCATGATTTGCAAAGTGAAAAGCCGGACGATATAAATGAGGACGATGCCCGTAGCCACCGCCCCAATTACATATTTACGCTTTTCCCTATTATAATTAGCCATCCTATCCGAAACTTCCAACTATTTATTACCGCGCATCCTCTCCAATACCAATATCAGCACAATGGAAAGCGCACTGCTTCCCAAGTAAGTATAAAGCATGTCCAAAGCACTGAAGAAGGAAAAAACCTCAAGCATCATAACGGATGCCTGCTGTAGCAGTACGAGCAACGTCACATACCCAATGTATTTCCATCCTCCCAACGTCCGGTAGCCCGGCACCATGTCTTCCAGACAGTCTTTGGGAGTAAACAACCGCAAAAGTTGCGGAGCGCACAAGGCCGTCAGAGTCATGGATGCAGCCCCCAAACCCGGTGTCTCGGAAAAGAAATCGGATCCTAACCCGACAGCAAATCCCCATAACAGCCACGCCCACCGTGAAGTGTTCAACGGCTGGAGACAAAGGATATACACATATATGACAGGAGTGGCATAACCGAAAAAATGGATATGATTGAATACCAATCCCTGAAAAACCAACAAGATGAATGCCCACAACAACCTGCTGAAAAAACTCTGCATCATACCTCTGCCTTATTTTTCTGTTTCTATCTTTTGCTGCAAACTGTCTATCTCCACCCGATTAGGTGTCGTGAGCACACACACATCCCGAAGCCGGGCAAAGTCCGTACTCAAATTCACCTGTAACTTATAGGAAAGCCCGTCTTCCGAATTTTCCACCTTTGTCACCTTGCCGACAAACAAGCCCGCCGGAAAAACCGCAGAGAAACCGCTGGTCTCTACCGTCATGCCTTCTTTCAGACGGGCATGGCGAGGTATATCGCCCAAAGAAGCATACAAAGGATGCCCGCCTTCCCAACGCAAGTAACCGAAATAATCCGTTCCCCGTACCCGGCAACTGATATTCGACTTTCCATTCAACAATGGCATGACAATCGCATAATGCGATGAAGCCTGATAGACGATCCCCACGACACCCGTGCCGCATACGACCCCCATCTCCGGCCTCACGCCATCCAATTCCCCCTTGTTAATGGTCAGATAATTGTTATGCTTGTTCACGCTGTTGCCCACCACCTCGGCCGGCACCATACTGAAATCCGCCAACAACTCCTTTTGGCGCAGTTCCGTATAGGTGGAATCATGCCCCGCACGGTCCAACAACTCCGTCAATGCCCTGACCCGCTGTTCCAACACTAAGTTTTTCTGCATCAACTCCTTGTTCCGTTCACCCAAAGTGATATAGGACAAAAAGTCCGACTCCCACTCCAACACGCGACCGGATACCGCATTGGCAGAAGTGAACCACACGCTACCCTGATAAAGGTTGAAACGGAAAAGCAATAACAAACTGACTCCTTCCAATAAAATGAAAAGGAGCCAATAACTATATTTCTTCAAAAAATCCAATAAGCCCTGCACGGCTTACATCAGGAAAGAGAAGTTGTTCACATTCTTCAGGGCGATGCCGGTGCCTTTGGCCACACTGTGCAACGGGTCTTCGGCAATGTGGAACGGTATGTTGATTTTGTCGGTCAACCGCTTGTCCAACCCGCGCAACAAAGCCCCTCCGCCGGTCAGGTAGATGCCGTTATGCACGATGTCGGCATACAATTCCGGCGGCGTATTCTCCAACGCGCTCAAGACAGCCGTCTCGATACGGGCGATGCTCTTCTCCATGCAGTGCGCCACTTCCTGATAACACACCGGGACTTCCATCGGCAAGGCCGTAATGCGGTTCGGGCCATACACTACATAATCCTCCGGAGCATCCTCGCCCAATTCCGTCAGCGCAGCCCCCACGTGAATCTTGATACGCTCGGCCATACGTTCACTCACCTTCACATTATGTTGGCGGCTCATATACTCCTGGATATCGGCCGTGAGGTCGTCCCCTGCAATACGGATAGAGTTATTCGACACGATGCCGCCCAAAGAAATGACGGCGATTTCCGTGGAACCTCCGCCTATGTCCACTATCATGTTGCCCTGAGGAGCCTCCACGTCGATTCCGATACCGATGGCTGCCGCCATCGGCTCATAAATCAGATACACGTCCCGTCCCCCGGCATGTTCAGCCGAATCGCGCACGGCACGCAATTCCACCTCGGTAGAACCGGAAGGAACGCCTATCACCATGCGCAAGGAAGGGGAAAACAAGCGGCTACCCGTATGCACCATCTTTATCAGTCCGCGCATCAGTTGTTCGCAAGCATAGAAATCAGCGATGACCCCTTCGCGCAAGGGACGCACCGTCCGGATGTTGTCATGCGTCTTTTCATACATCAACTTGGCTTTCTCCCCCACGGCTATCATCTTGTCCGTGCGCCGGTCCAACGCCACCACGGAAGGCTCGTCCACCACAATCTTCCCGTCACTGGTGATAATGGTATTGGCCGTCCCCAAGTCCATTGCTATTTCCTGAGTAAAAGAAAAGAATCCCATCAGCCTTTCACTTCATTTTAATATTTCCAAATCCGTTACCTTAAACGCCTTCGTCTTACTTGCCACCATCGAAATAAGCATGTATGGCCGTATCGTAATGGCTGCTCACGCCGAACGCACGGGTGGCAAACCACCGGCGGTCTTCCACGTCAGTCTGCGCCCCTTTCCGGTTCAGCAAATCCAACAGCGGCCCATATTCAGCCTTGCTCGGCACGATTACCACATCCTTGAAGTTCTTGGCTCCGGCACGAATCAGCGAAATGCCGCCTATGTCTATCTTTTCAATGATGTCCGCCTCGCATGCACCGCTCGCCACCGTATCCTCGAACGGATAAAGGTCTACGATGACCAAGTCAATTTCAGGTATTTCATATTGTTGCATCTGCGCCTGGTCTTCAGCCAACCCGCGACGCCCGAGAATACCGCCGAAAATCTTAGGATGCAACGTTTTCACGCGCCCGCCCAAAATGGAAGGATAAGTCGTCACCTCTTCCACGGCTTGACACGGATACCCTAACTCTTCGATAAACTTCTGGGTCCCTCCCGTGGAAAGGAACTTCACACCTTCTTCATGCAACTTTTTCAACAAAGCGTCCAACCCGTCTTTGTGGAAGACCGACACCAATGCGGTTTTGATTCTTTTCGTTTCAGCCATAGTCTTATTACTTATATACGTTTAAGGTGCAAAGATACGAATTTTATAGTGATTCTAAAGTGATTATCCTTAAAAAAATAGGCACTTATTGCTTCCTTTACGGACTTTATGAAAATCCAGAATATAATCCATATCCATTTTCTAAAACAAAAATCATTATGGCCTCATTCAAATTGAAATTCCGTCCTTCTACCCTGCCAGAGCAAGAAGGGACCTTGTATTTCCAAGTGATTCATCGCAGAACGGTAAGAATGATTCATACCGGTTTCCACATACGGCAGGATGAATGGAACGACACCACATCCTCCATCCGGATTGCCGGCACACCGGAAAGGCAAAATTTCCTGCGGCTTACGGCTTCCAAAATAAAATGGTACACCAATCAGCTTACGGCCATCATCACGGAGATGGAAACGAAAAGGGTGGAGTACGGCACAGAAGACATCGTATCGGCTTACAAACAGTTGCCCACCTGCCCGACATGGTTCGGTTTCATCCTCGACATGGCCGACCGGAAGGCAAAGGTCGGCCGCCCTGGAACAGCCAAGACCTACCGTGACGCACTGAGCAGCTTCGCCCGTTTCCGCCAAGGCACAGACATAGCCCTTGACGAACTGAACGCGGAAATGATGACCTTATATGAAGCATGGATGAAGAGCCGTGGACTTAAACGCAATTCATCCTCATGTTACCTGCGTACCCTTCGTACCCTTTACCGCAAAGCCGTCGAGATGGACCTGACTACGGACAAAGGTATCTTCCGGCATGTGTTCACCGGTTTTGCCAAAACGTCCAAACGGGCCATCCCGTTAGAAGCCATCCGGACCATCAGGCTTCTCCGCTTGCCTGCAGGCTCTCCGCTCATTTTTGCAAGGGACATGTTCATCCTGAGCATCTACCTGCAAGGAATATCGTTCGTAGACCTGGCCTATCTGAGAAAATCCGACATCCGGAACGGCGTACTGCAATACGACCGTAAAAAGACGCGACAGAGCCTGAACATCGGTTGGGAGCCTTCCATGCAAGCCATCGTCGAGACGTATGCTCATTTGACAACCGAAAGCCCGTACCTGCTGCCCATCATCACCCATGCCGACGGGACGGAACGCCGACAATACGAAAAAGCAGAACATAACATCAACCGGAACTTGAAGAAAATAGGCAGGATAGCAGGCTTGCGCATCCCACTGACAACATACGTGGCGCGCCACACTTGGGCCACCACTATGCGGGACATGGGCTATGACCTTTCGATTGTCAGCACAGGATTGGGACACGACAACCTGAAAACCACACAAATCTACCTTTCATCAATCGACACTACTGTCGTGATGGAAGCCAACAAAAAGATGATTGACAAGATTTTGAAATAATCAAACCTACAAGGAATGCTTAGCAACCATGGCAGTTGTATAATATGAAACAGCCACTTTCTGCAAACAGGTTAAAATCAAAGTTATCCTATGGGGCTTTTCTTGTGGTTCGTCTAACAAATGAAGGTTTGGAAACATGTTTTTCAAAAAATCTAAGCATAAAACGGAGCGGATTCAGTTCTTTTTACTAACTTTGCCGCTGAATGGCTGTTTCATATTATACAACATTATGAAAACTGCCACTTAGAAAGGTTGAACAAACCATTTTAAACATGAATGATATGGCAAAGGATCTTATGAAGCGTGCAACGCTTCGTTCATCTCTTCCCATAAAAACGGTGGATATTCGTTGCTGAGGTTCTTCCAGGATACGACCGTTACGCCTGAAAAAGGCATTTCATAACTCTTATGCGTCCGGCATGAGGGGAAAATAAAGATTGCATGAAGCCACAGCATCATGACAAATTAAACAAGGTGGACTTCCGGTGGTTCGTCATCCGCACCCTTCCCCACCAAGAAAGGAAACTTACCGATTTACTTTCGGCCCATCTGCCGCAAGCCCCCAATATACTTGAAGCCTATTGCCCCACCCATACCACGGCAGACATAGGCAGCAAAGGCAGGGACGTGCAGCAGCCGTTATTTGCCGGTTACGTGTTCGTCCTTTCCACCCAGGAAGCCGTGGCAGACTTCATCGGCAAATACTACCCGGACGGCACCCTCTTGTATGAACGCAAAAAAGACGACAGGCACAAGGCCGGTTTCCTGACGATACCCGAAGAACAGATGCGCTTCTTCAAGGACTTCAATGAAAATTACGCAGAACACGTCATCGTATTGGAAAAGCCTTACAGTGACTACGCCTTCAACCCGAAAACCAATGAGCCGAACGAGATTGTCAAGGTTTTGGACGGCCCGTTGAAAGGGCGCGAAGGCTATCTGACCCGCTTCCACAGGGAACGGAGGTTGGTGTTCAACATGAAATCCATAGACTCGGAAGGGCACTTTGCCGTATCCATACCCAACATCTGGAACTTCCATGTGGTTCGCTTGCATAACACCGAAGGCGACCGCCAAACCATCGGCACACAAAAAGCACGAGCCGTAGATTTGCTCGTCGGCATGTTGGAAAGTTGCGGTCATGAAAGGGAAACGCTTCCGATGCTCTACGAAACAGTCGATTCGTTGGTGATAAAACCGTCGCTCGCCGAACTTCGCAAAGCCCTGGCCCGCAAAGGGTACGAGGCACTGAGCCAAAAGACATCCCGACTGAACACCCGAGAGGCAGAACTGCTCTTGGACCTTGCCCGTTACGAGCGTGACAATCCCGGCTACGTAAGAACCCATTGGGACAAGCACGTCATCCGCCCGTTTCTCACCCCAACTCCGGGCATGGATTTCGAAGACGGAAAAGACGAAGCGGAATTGCCCCACACGGACTTCACCGAAATCATCCGAAAGACGGACATTACGGAACGGGCCTACCGCCCCAGCAAAGGCGAAGAGGAATCCATAACCACCACTTACTATAGCCATATCGGCATCATGCCCGACACAGCCCAAGGCGGTTACATCCTTTTCACCAACTGGGACATGTTCTTGGACAAATATTTCCGAACCACAGGCAAGGCCAATGAACGCTTGGTAACAGGAACGGGCCTAAACGGAAAAGACGGCAAGACACAGGAAGAAAAGCTCGTCGAGTCGTTCCGGAACTTCGCCCCTACGCTCTACCGCGTACTAACGGACAAGGACTCTCCGGTAAAAGCCCTCCCCCGTCTCAAGATAGGGGTAGAAACCCTGAACGTGTTGGCCATCACGTCTCCGGACATCGACGGTGCAAAAGAACGACTGGCCACGACTTGCATCAACATCTGCAAGGAAATCAATGCCACCACCCATTTGGCCGTATGGCGCAGGTACTTGCAGACGGTGTGGCTGCACCAATAAGACATAAAGAAAAGTTTTCCGGCAAAACATTTGCATGGCTTTTCATTTTCAGTAACTTTGCACTTATACAAATTCAAAAAGTGAGGGTTCGACTATGCAGTACACAAGGCGAAAATATCCGATAGGGATACAGACATTCTCAGAAATAAGAAATAAGGCATTCCTGTATATCGACAAAACGGAATATATCCACCGTTTGGTGCATGCCGATTCGAAATACATCTTTTTGAGCCGCCCGCGCCGTTTCGGCAAATCCCTATTGACCAGTACCTTGGAAGCTTATTTCCAAGGGCAAAAAGACTTGTTCAAAGGTTTAGCCATGGAGCAGTTGGAAACGAAATGGACGGAATACCCCGTATTGCGCTTCGACATGAGCCTCGGCAAACACATGGAAAAGGAACAACTGGAACGTTATTTGGCTTCACAGTTGGAACCGATGGAGTATAAATACGGTATCCTCACGGAAAGTCCGGATGCCAACATACGCCTCACGAACTTGATCCGCCGCGCATACGAACAGACGGGCCGCCAGGTGGTGGTGCTCATCGACGAATACGACGCGCCCCTGCTCGACGTGGTGCATGAAGAAAAAGACCTCCCTGTCCTGCGTAACGTCATGCGCAACTTCTACAGTCCACTCAAAGCCTGCGACCCCTACCTGCGCTTCGTGTTCCTGACGGGCATCACCAAGTTCTCGCAACTGAGCATTTTCAGCGAGTTGAACAACATTAAGAATATCAGCATGCTGCCGGAATATGCCGCTATCTGCGGCATCACGGAAGAGGAGATGGCCACACAGATGGACGAGGATTTGGACATTTTGGCCGGACGGTTGAACGTAAATTGCGAAGAGGTCATAAAGAAGCTAAAAGCCCATTACGACGGTTACCATTTCACCTGGCCCTCGCCTGACATCTATAACCCATTCAGCCTGCTGAACGCTTTTGCTGACGGGCGGTTGGATTCTTATTGGTTCGGCAGCGGCACGCCCACATACCTCATCGAAATGCTGAACAAATTCGGTGTATTGCCCTCCCGGATAGGAGGTAACGAGGCTGTGGCGGCCGATTTCGACGCACCGACCGAACGAATGGAAAGCATCACGCCCTTGTTGTACCAAAGTGGCTATGTCACCATCAAGGGATATGATGAGATGTTCCAAATCTATACGTTGGACATCCCGAATGCGGAAGTGAGGATAGGCCTGATGCGCAGCCTCATACCTGATTATGTGACACGTGACACGCAGACGACCAATACCACGGTGGTCAATTTGGCCCGTGCCTTAGTGCGCGGCGACATGGACGGGATGCTTCGCCTGCTGCAAACGTTCCTTTCCACCGTCCCTTATTGCGACCGCACGGACTACGAAGGCCATTACCAACAGATGCTCTACATCATCTTCAGCCTACTCGGCGCGTATGTGGACGTGGAAGTACGTACCCCAATGGGACGGGTGGACTTAGTGATGCGCACGGCCACCACGCTCTACGTCGTAGAACTGAAACTGAACCAATCTGCCGAAGCCGCCATGCAGCAGATCGACCTGAAGAATTATCCTGAACGCTTCGCCCTATGCGGCCTGCCCGTGGTGAAAGTCGGCATCAACTTCGACATGGAGCGGCATACCCTGAAAGATTGGGTAATCACTAACTAAAATACACCCAAGGGAATTTCCAAAAACATCCTTCATCCTTCAGGATGTTGTTAAATATCTATCATACAGCACATTAGGAACTGAACGATAAAATCTCATCTTTCAGTTCCCTTTCATGGCAGAAAGCCGTCAAACGCTTTGCGCCAAACGATTTTTCAATCTAAGCCAACTGATTTTTCATTCTCAGCCGATTGATTTTCCGTTCTCTACTAAAGGAAATGAAACACGGCTGAAGGATGTCTGAAACATCCTTCAGCCTGTAACTTCAACGTAATGAGAGAATTAATGTACATCCTGAAGGATGAAGGATGTTTTTTGGAAAACTCCTGTGTAGGTGGAGTGTTATTAATAAGTGTCTAATGCATAAAGTTGCTCAAAATCATATAGTTGTATAAATATAGTGAATGATTTGTTTGAACAATGGAAAGACTGATATTTTCAATACCTTGTCGAACGTATCATCCAAAGTTTACCGCATAGCGTAATAGTTCGCTTCATTATGGCAGTGATATGAAATTTGAAATGTCTGCTGCTTACCATAATAAAACCTGTTTTTACTTAACTCTGTTTCGGACACTGTAAAGTGCCCTTTCAAGAAGGATTGTCTAAATATGAATGCTTGTCGAAAATATGGGTACCATTAATAAAAATAGAATTGTTAAGAATACCGTTGCTTTATACTTTCGTCAGATACTATCTATTGTCGTTTCGATTTATTCAGTAAGGGTTGTTTTATTGGAATTGGGTGAAGTGGACTATGGCATATACAATGTGGTTGGTGGTATAGTGTTTTTGTTTACATTTATATCTCACTCATTGGCAAGTTCAACCCAGAGGTATTTGTCTATCAGTATTCCAAGTGGGATTGAAAAAGTAAGGAAAACGTTTTCTGACTCGCTTTGGATGTATGTGGCATTGATTCTTGTTGTTTTCATATTGGTTGAAATAGTAGGCATTTATACGCTTAATAATGTCATGCGAATACCTGTTGAACGATTGGCAGCAGCCCATTGGGTGTTGCAATGCACTATCATGTCATTCTTGATGACGCTATTTGCTTCACCATTTTTCGCATTAGTAATAACCTATGAAAAGATGACTCTATTTGCCATAGTGGCTATTGTAGAATCGATACTAAAGTTAATAGCGGCATTGTTGATTTCTTGCTTTAATTCTGACAACTTGATAGTCTATTCTATGTTGATTCTTATAGTAACAATATGTACGCAAGGTTACTATGTGTTGTATTGCAAATGGCAATATAAGGAGGAAACTAATGTGGATTCTATAAGGATTTTTGCTCTTACAAAAGACGTTAGGAGTATGATTGTTTTTGCTTTTTGGAACTTATTCAAGACTTTGGCGGCAGCTTTGAAAGGACAAGGAGTTAACATCATACTGAATATGTTCTTCGGTCCGGTGGTAAATGCTGCACGAGGCATTGCCTATCAAATAGAAAATGCAGTAATTAATTTCACGAATAGCGTATATTTGGCAGTTCGCCCACAGATATTCCAATCGTACAAAAAGAACGAATTTAGTAGTATGTTCTCGCTCGTGTATATGTCTTCAAAAGTTGCGTTTTTTCTCCTGCTGCTTATTTCTTCAATAATCATATTCCGAACAGACTTCATTTTAGCAAAATGGCTTGGAGAGGTACCCCAATACACAGATGTGTTTGTCCGCTTGGTATTGGTGAATTGCATAATTGATGCATTTTCCACCCCAGTGCTTAATGTCATTTATGCATCAGCAAAAATAGGTAAAGTACAATTCTTTACAAGCCTGGTTCTTTTTGCAAACTTGCCGCTTTCATATCTATTGCTGTGGTTCGGCTCATCTCCTCATGTAGTGTATTACATATCAATATTATTGTCGGTTATGGCCTTTGTGATAATAATATATTTTGCCTATAAAACTGTAAAATTACCGATTGGAGAATATTCAACAAGGGTTCTTTTCCCTGTTCTGATTACTACCGTCCTGTCGCAAGTACCTCTTTATTGGGTCAACCAATATATTGGGCAAACTTGGTTAGGAGTGACTGCGTTCTGCTTAATCGCCACCATTTGGACAATATTATCAATATTTTGCTATGGTCTGTCACGCGATGAGAAATCCAAGATATTAATCGTAATAAACAATAAACTTAAAAAAAATGAAATCACCAAAAATCATTGCTGAAATTGGTTGCAACCACAAGGGTGATATGGCAATCGCAAAAGAAATGATCATGACCGCTGCCACGTATTGCAAGGCAGACGTGGTCAAGTTCCAAAAACGTTGCAACAAGGAGCTGCTTACTCCCGAGGAATATAATGCCCCGCATCCTCATCCGGAAAATTCATACGGCTCAACTTATGGTGCGCACCGTGAGTTCTTGGAGTTCGACTTGGAGCAGCACCGTCAGTTACAGGCATGGTGCAACGAGTTCGGCATAGAGTATTCCACCTCTGTGTGGGACATCACTTCCGCCAAGGAAATCTGCACGTTGCAGCCCAACCTTATCAAGGTGCCTTCGGCATGCAATCTGAACAAGGGGCTGTTGGAATATCTCTGTAATAACTTCGGCGGCGAAATTCACCTTTCGTTTGGTATGACCACCCGCGAGGAAGAGGAGCAGATAATCAGCTTCTTCGAATCCAAAGGCAGGAACAAGGACTTGGTGGTTTACGACTGCACTTCGGGTTATCCTGTCCCGTTTGAGGACATCTGCCTGTTGGAACTGACTCGCCTGCGCGAACTGTATGCAAGCAGGGTGAAGGCGATAGGCTTCTCCGGGCACCACTTGGGCATTGCTGTGGACTCTGCTGCCGTAGCCCTTGGTGCAGAATGGGTAGAACGTCATTATACGCTTGACAGAACATGGAAAGGCACTGACCATGCAGCTTCCTTGGAACCTGACGGTGTGCGTAAGTTGGTACGCGATTGCCGTGCGGTTGCCAAAGCATTGACCTACAAGCAGGAAGAAATTTTGGATATAGAGAAAGTGCAAAGAAACAAACTGAAAAAGAATCAAGTGAAATGGTAATTGCATTCATACCCGTGAGAGGGGGAAGTAAGTCTATTCCCCTCAAAAACATCAAACCGTTTTGTGGCAAGCCGCTCGTATGTTGGAGTATTGAGGCATTAGAGCAGTGCAACGAAGTGGATGAAATAATCGTGGCTACTGATTCTGACAAGATAGAAGAAGTAGTTAGTAACCAGTTGTATAACAAGACTAAGGTATACCGCCGTTCTGTAGAAAATGCTTGTGATACTGCAAGTACGGAGAGTGTGATGTTGGAGTATGCGAACTATGCCCAACTTCCAAGTGATTGTGTGTTTATATTGGTTCAAGCTACATCGCCATTGACTGGGACACAGCATTTTGCGGAGGCGTTGGCTATGTATCGTAAAGGTGAGTTTGACTCAATTCTTACTTGTGTGCGCAATTACCGTTTCTTTTGGAATGTTGACGGTACAAGCATGAACTACGACTATAACAACCGTCCTCGCAGGCAGGATTTCGATGGGATGCTGATGGAAAATGGGGCTTTCTATATCAACACGGTCGGCAACATCCTTTCGTCGGGCAACCGCCTTAGTGGGCACATCGGCATCTATGAAATGCCTGCGTACACGGCTGCTGAGATAGACGAACCGGATGATTGGGTTGTATTGGAAGGTCTTATGCGTCGGCATATTTTGTCGAAAAGTCAGAGTGGCAAAAAAAACATAAAGCTTTTCTTGTGCGACATTGACGGGACGTTGACCGACGGGGGCATGTATTACAGCGAGAACGGTGATGAATTGAAGAAATTCAACACTCGCGATGGGATGGGCTTTAGGCTGCTTCGGGAGGCTGGTATTAAGACGGGTATTATAACTTCGGAAGACACTCTCATAGCAAAACGGAGGGCTCAAAAGTTGAAAGTGGATTTCTTGCAACAAGGTAAGCGCGATGTAGGCAAGTTGGCCATCGTGGAAGAAATATGCAGTCAACTCGGAATATCCTTGGATGAAGTGGCTTATATAGGTGATGACATCAATTGTATAGATTTGCTCTACGCTGTAGGAATGAAAGCCTGTCCTGCTGATGCCTGTGAAGAAGTGATGCGCATCAAAGGGATAGAAGTGATGGACAAACGTGGAGGAGAAGGGTGCGTAAGGGAATGGATTAACATAATATTGTCGAGAAATGAATAATGGGTTTGTGTTTGCATGTAACGATTTCTTTTTTCGGGGGCTGTTGGTCACGATAAAATCGTTGTGGAAGTTTAATCCTTTGGCAAAAATAGAGGTTCTTGATACAGGGTTGTCAAATGTGCAAATAATGGAGTTAAGGAAACGTCATATTCAAGTGATAGATATCAAAGAGAAGTTGCAAACTCATTTCCACAATAAGCGTGAATGGCATTCAGACTTCTCTGTGTATGGTTCCTTGTTTATTGATGAATCTTCTTTTGATAATATTATATTTTGTGATTCTGATTTGCTCATATTGGGTGACTTGTCCGAGTACTTTAATTTGATTGAAAAATATAAGGTTGTCGCGACAAAGAGTAATTCTGTTAAAAGTTACTTCAACCCCAAATATTCTATTCCTTTGCGTAAATATATAACTGAAGAAGGGCAGAAAAATATGAACAAGCAATATGACATTAATTGGGATTATGTTACTTTCAATTCAGGCTTTTGGGGTATCCAGAAATCTTATTATAAAGAACTTAAAGAAGCATACTGGCACTTGTTGGAAGAAATGGAGGCCGAGTTCACATTCCATGACCAAACTTTCATTAATCTAGTGTTGTGTTTGGACAACAAATGTTTTTATGATGCGGGTTTCGGGTATAATGCCGTGAACATAGGTGCACTGAATTCCTATAGTAGCAGCAAGGGTCTTATCAAATACATACTATATAAGTTTACTCAGCAAGCATATAGAATAAAAGGTCTTTCTGTTTACTACAAAGGATTGGGTGTCAAAGTATTGCATTGGACAGGGGGAAACAAGCCTTTTTTGAATAATAGTGGAAAAATTCGCGGTGGGGGAGCTTTGCTCTGGCAGAAATTCATGTAACATACAATAAATAATATGCTCCGATGAAACACATTGTTAAGTATATATTGAATAGGGCAACATTCATGTTCCTGTTTGTTTTGGCTAAAACCATCAAGCTGCGACAGAAGAAAAACAACCATAAGGTTGTTTGGTTTGGTGCCTATGGGAACTCGAACAAAGGTGATGACCTCATATTTTGGGGGTTGAAAAAATACATTCCAAATGATTACGAGATTAGCTTATCATGTAGGGATGTCTCTTTTAAGGACGAATATGGAATAAGGACGTTTAAAAAAGGTGAGAACGTGTATAGCCTGTATCGCAATGTCGGTGAGATTGTCAAAAGTTCGGTGTTTGTTTTGGGTGGAGGTGGCTTGTTCGAATCTTACGACGATTCTGAAGACAGCCGACGGTTGAAGTTGGCTTACATTGCTCCTTTCCTGATTGCAAGAATTTGTGGCCTGAAAACTCTTGTATTAGGTATAGGCTGCAATAAAGCTCGTTCATCAAGTAGGCTGTTGGAGAAAGCCTTGGCTTTTGTTTACACCCACTCCGACATCATAGTAACACGTGACGCAAAATCTTTGAATGGTCTTGCTATATGCGCCAATTCGGTAAACAGCAATGCTCATTGGACATTTGATCCTGTGTTCACTTTGCCCACGAAGAATATTCCGAAAGAAAAATACGTATCTTTCCTGTTGTGGCCATACTTTCTTTGGCCTGAATTTTATACCCTAAAGGCACTACACAACCTAAACAAACAAAAAAAGGAAAAACATGCCTTGTTTTTGGCTAAAATTAAAAAGGCCATTGGGTTTGTAAGAAGCCGAGGTTACTTGCCTGTATTTCCCGAGTTTCATTTTTCAGACAAGATGCTAGTTGAGGATTTGGGCGAGGAGATATATCCTTGTGACAGAGGCGAGTATATGGAACTTATAGGTAAAAGTGCTTTAGTGGTCACAATGAGGTATCATGGTCAAATTACATCCCTGCTGAATCGAACCCCATTCATTTCTCTTGTCGTGCAGGAAAAGATGAGTGCATTGGTACAAAACATGGCTGTCGAGCAGTGTTCTTTTTCGGACATATCGGAGTTTGACGAAAGGATTTTTGAAAAAATGATGGATAATGCATTGGCGTTTGATTGGACACAAAAATTTGAACTGTTTGAAAGTTACAAAAAACAGGCTCATAGCCTTTATATGGATAATGTTTACACTTATTTGGATAATATTTAATTTTATGATTATGAACATTGCATTCGTTTCCAACTTCCAAAAGACTTATTTATTTTCATTCATAGCTGATGGCCTTATGGCAAAGGGCTATAGTATTTATTGGATATGCTTCTCGAAGACTTATTATGATTATTTATGCACCAAATACGCCCAAGAAGACATTCTTTTGCTCAACAGGGAAATGGCAAAAATGCACAATGCCCCAATTGGAGAATATAAACTTAACGAGTTGGTATACAATGATAGGGCTTTGAGCTATGAGAGAGAATGGGGATTGAGATTCTTGCAAAATATACAGGAACCTTTTCTCAACTTCATCAATAAGAAAACAGTGCGTTATGTATTCGGAGAAATGACCTATGCCCACGAAATTTTGATGAACCGTATATGTAGGGATAAACTAAATGGTATTTGCGACTATTTGCATCCGCAGTCTATACGCATACCCAATGGTCGGTTCTCATTTATGGACACCGAGTTTCAAAATTCGTTGCATCCATCTTGCATTGGTGTTAATTCCACTGATGTGGCTGACTATAGGATTCCGATTGAAATTGTACGACCTCAAAGGGTGGCTGAGGTTGATCGTGAGGTGAAGCAGCAGATGTCATGGGGCGGTAAGCTTGCAAGGATTAAACGGATGATAACTGAGGAGAACATCGATACAGACTCCCCCAGCCTCATAGTTGACCGAAAAGTACGTTATGTCAAAGCGATAAGGGAAGAAATTAACAAATACCAATATCATAAATGGAAACGTTTGAACCTAAGTGATTTGGGAGGAAGGAAATTCTTTCTCTACACATTGCATATGCAGCCCGAGGCATCAGTTGACGTTGTGGGACGTTATTACGATGACCAACTGCAAACTATAAAAAACATTTGGCGCATACTTCCAAATGGCTATTTCTTGTTGGTAAAAGAACATAGTAATGCCATTGGTAATCGAGGCTATAAATTCTATAAGCAGTGCGTGGCATTCCCGAATGTGTGTTTTGTTGACGAGTGTGCTGACTCGCACGAACTTATAGATCTCGCGCAAGCCATTTTCACAAATAGCGGAACAATCGGTTTGGAATCTGCCTTGAAAGGAAGACCTGCATTTGTGTTCTCCCGTATCTTTTACGACAAGCTAAGTGGAGTGTACAACACAACGTTGGATGACCTGAAGTTATGCGTTAATTATTTTGACCTATTGGAGAAGAAGCAAACTGAAAACAAGATGAAAATGTCGGTAGAGGAATATAGCCGTTATATCATCGCGAGTAGTTTCCCCGGTGTTGTTGACCCACCTGTAAGCTCTCCTTTGTTTACCGATGAGACAAATATTCGAACAGTAGTGAAATCATTCGATTTGTTCCTTAAAAATGCTTAGAATTGAGTTTTTCTTCTTCAAGATGTTCGTGTTGCTCTCCATTTTTCATGATGTCGTGTTTGCGACACCGGTAGGAAAATTCAGACTGTTACACTTTTGCATACCTGTTATGTATGTCATAGTCTTCAGGCATATCAAGGTCGTGGTGCGGATGAAGAAATATCGCAAGTATTTCATTGTTTTGTTTTCTGCCCTGTGCTATGGAGGGCTGACTTATTTCACCTCGAAGTTTCAAAGTGGCACTATCCGTATCTTCTTTTCCATGATACTTAATTTTGCAGTGTTCTATTTCTTTCTTTTCTTTTTGGAAATCCATAAGTCAAGGATAGGACAGATCTTGCTTTTTCTTAAAAAGTTTGTGTTGTTTCTGTGTGTGTTGACGTTGCTTCAATGGCTTGGTGCCCTAATTCACATTGTGCCCATAAGTCAGCCGGGTGAGGGCTTTTTGGCCGTGGGACGTCCGGATTTGTTTTTCAACGATCCAAACTGGCTTGCTTTTTATATCGTGTTTGCCTATATGATGGTTGATGTAATGAGCCAATGGTGTGGTCTTAACGTGTCGTCAAGATATAGGTTAGTAGTATTTATTGCCCTTTTATTTATTCAATCGCGAATACTTTTGTTGTGTTTTGTCATGCATTATGTATATTGTGTGGCTAAATATCGTAAGACTTGGAGCTTAATCCCATTTGTTTTGCTTTTACTTGTTTGTTTTACAGATACATCCATGTTGATAAATGTTTTGCCCGAAAGGTTAGTTTACGATCTTGTGGATAGTGATACTAATCCGAGATGGTTGGATGTGGTGAATATTTCGGGTGAAGTGCAATGGTACCACAGGGAGGTGTTCGGCATGGGATGGGGCAGTTTGGGGAGTATTGCCGATGATTTTCCATACAGGAACTATGATATTACAATCAATGTCTGGCCGGGGCAAATATATTTCGACTTTGGCATTGTGGGTGTTTGTGGTTTCGCCCTTGTTTTCCTGTACACTATATTTAAGGTTAAAGGTACTACATTTAAGGTGATATTCGTATTTTTTATCATTAACTGTTGTTTCCATATGCCGGGTTATTTCTTGTTCACATGGGTGTTGTTGGGTCTGTTTGTTTATACATATAAAAATAGTGTAAAGGTAACTGTGAAATGAAAATAGTTCTTTTTGATGTAATAGGACAAAAGTCGGGTATGGATTACTACGATACTGCATTTTATAGCCAATTGCGAAGTAATGGGTTTGATGCAGAAATCCATTCCAACTATTCCGTAGGTAAGGGTAAACCTTTTATTACTAATATCTACGAAGGTAACAAGGTGAAAAAGATTTTTAATTTGCTAAAGTTGTTACCTGTGTTTATTAAAGACGTATGTAGGAACAGAAAGTCGGCATATGTGTATATGGCTTTTGGCGAGTGGGTTGACATGGTGTTGATATGTTTGCTGTTGGTATTTCATCCTAAGCCGATTTTAGATGTGCATGAGTTCGTTTCGTTAGATAAAGAAGGTAATAGAAAATACACTAAAGTGTTTGAAATGCTTTATAAACATATTTACGCTTTGATTTATCATTCGGAACGTAGTGAGAGGTATTTAGACAGGATAAGCTTTGGGGGCAAGCGTCTTTACGTTCCGCATTTTAAATACGAGTTTCCAAAAAGTTACAATACGCTTGAGTTGAATGAGAGCGTTATAAACTCAATTTCGTCCCATCATATCAACATTTTATTTTTTGGACATATGAGAAAAAGTAAGGGCATTAACTTTGTGTTTGATTCTATAAAGAAGACGGAAGCTGATGTCCTGAAACGGTTGCATTTCATTTTTGCAGGTAATGATGCACATTTGATTGTCAAGAAAAGGATAGGCGAAATAAAAGAGCTTGTATCGTGTTCTACAATATTGCGTTTCATTGAGGATGAAGAGCTAAACTATCTTTTTGACAATACAGATATCGTGTTGTTGCCATACGAAGAAGTGTCGCAAAGTGGAATTTTGGAAGCTGCGGTGTATTTTAGAAAGAAGATGATATTGACAGACATTCCATATTTTAAGTCGTTTTCGCAGCAATACCCTTCATTTTCGTATATAGTGGAAAAAGGTAACATCACAGCTTTGTCAACTGTTTATAAAGAGATATGCTATAATGGAATAAAGGCATACATGCAGCAAGACATCGAACAGTTTTATGAAACCAATAGCTTTAAAGTTTTTTTTCAACAGTTGAGGCACATTTTATAACGTTTTGATGGTTGCTATGACAAACTGAAACAACCTCAATCATAACCATTTAATTAGGGGTTATGTTCATCGATTTTTAATCCATAAACATATTATATGAAAATAGCATTTATCAGCACCCGTGGCATACCGAATAACTACGGGGGCTTCGAGCAGTTTGCAGAATATATCTCCGTGGGATTGGTCCGGCGGGGGCATGAGGTCGTGGTGTACTCTCCGCATTTCCATCCTTACCGAGAGCCTGATTATAAGGGGGTACGCATAAAGCATATTTATAGCCCGGAGAAATGGATAGGGAGTTCCGTGGGGAGTTTCTTTTACGATTTCCTGTCTTTGCGCGATGCCTTGAAGAAGGAGAAGTTCGACATTATTTACGAAGCGGGCTATACGAGCATCGTTCCGGCTTATATCTGGTTCAATGTGAAGCGTATCAAGTATCCGCTTTTTACGACGAACATGGACGGGTTGGAATACAAGCGTACGAAGTTTAACAGATGGGTGCAGAAGTTCGTATTCTGGGAAGAACGTATGGCAGTGAAGCATAGCCATTTCCTGATTGCGGACAATATGGGTATACATGATTATTATAAGGAGAAATATGGAAAAGAAAGCAAGTTCTTGGCATACGGGGCTGACATTCATGAGGATTACGATGAGGACATATTAAAGGAGTTCGGTTTGGAAGCGGATGGTTATTTCATCGTGGTGGCCCGTTTGGAACCGGAAAACAACCTTTTCATGGCCATAGAGGGATATTTGGCTTCAGGCCAGTATGGCAAACGCCCGTTGGTGATTGTAGGCAAGACGAATACGCCTTATGGAAAACATCTGGTGGAACGCTACGGCGATGACCGGAATATCCGCTTTGTGGGTGGTATATATGATTTTCGTAAATTAAACTCCATCCGTCATTATTCCTATGCTTATTTCCATGGGCATAGTGTGGGCGGAACGAACCCTTCTTTGTTGGAAGCCATGGCTTCCGGCTGCTTTATCCTGGCTCATGACAATATCTTCAACCGTGCGGTCTTGGGTGAAAACGCCTTATACTATGGTTCCACGGATGCTGCCATGGAGATGTTGGACGGAATAGACCAGGCGGTGTCTGCCTATAAAAAGGAATATACGGGACGTAACTTGGAAGTGATACGGCGTGATTATTCATGGGAGAAGTTGGTGGACGAGCATGAGGAATACTTCAAATGGATGTTGGCACAACCGAGGCATGGCTGACGTGCTGTTTATACCTGTGGGCACGGCATAGATAAGCAAATCCCCGTGAAGACCGGATAAAGGTCTTCACGGGGATTTGCTTTTGAGGTAAGGGAAATTTATAATGGTTTCACGCCTTCTGCCGTGGGAGGAATAGGCTTGATGCTGCCGTCGGTATTGTATTCCATGGGTTCGGCCACGATGGAGCGGCTGTAACTGGTGCCGGTGGGCAGGCCGCCATTGTGGCTGATGAAAATCCATTGTCCTTTGAAGTTCACGATGGCCGGATGGGTCGTGTTGCTGTTCCCGGCTATTTCAGAGATTATCCCTTTCGTTTCATACGGGCCTTCAATGTGGTCGGCTACGGCGTAGGCTATTTTTTCCGGCCATTCGCTGGCGTATGTGAGGTAATATTTGCCATTGTATTTGTGAATCCACGGAGCCTCAGTGAAAGGATGGCTTTCGTCGATATGGATGCGTTTCACCTCTCCCTCTGTTTCTATCATGTTGTCTTTCAGTTTTACGATATAGCATTCGCGGTTACCCCATGTCAGGTAGGCTTGGCCGTCATCGTCTATGAATACGGCAGGGTCGATACAAGCCCAACTGTGGCGGGAATCGAAACAGTCTTTGTTGGTGAGCAGCGGCTTGCCTAAGGCATCTTTGTAAGGGCCGGTGATTTTGTCGGATACGGCCACGCCGATACCGCACCAGTTGGTGCTGACATACCAATAGTATTTGCCGTTGCGTTCAACTGCGTGCCCGGCGTATGCCTGTTTGCTTTCTGCCCATTTGAATTCATCGATTTTCAGAGGGGAGGGGTGTTGCGTCCAATGCTTCATGTCGGTGGTGGAGAACAGCTGCCAGTCTTTCATCACGTAGCCGTTTTGGTTGCCGTTCAGGTCGTGTCCGGTGAAGAGCCATAGCGTGTCGCCCTTGACGAGCGCGGCAGGGTCGGCTGTGTGCATGTGGCGGATGATGGGGTTGCCGTGGCTTTCAAACTGGTAGGTCACCACGTAGCCCCATTTCTCTTGTAGGCGTTGCAGTTCGTCGCGGGTCAGCGAAATGACGGAACCATGGCGCGGGAAGAAGTCTTTGGTGAACGCTTTGGGTTCGGAGAAATGGTAAAGGTCGGTACTGGTCTGGTACTCATACCGTCCGCTAGTGTACATGTCGTACATCAACACGTATTCGTCTTTCCCGTTCAGCTTGAAGATGCTCGACCCCTCCACGGGTGTCTTTCCTGCGTAAGCGTCTACATACCTGAAGTCTTCCTTCCATTTGCCTTTCAGGCTTTTCGAAGTGGCTTGTTGGATGCCGTTTTTCACTTCCTTGCCATTTTCGTCCTTGGTGTTGCCTTTATAGAAAAGGTGGTAAGTGCCATCCCGTTCTATGATGTCGTTGTCTATGCTGCCGTATTTGGCCGAAAAGAGCTGTTTGGGTTCGTTTTCAAAGCCTGTGAAGTCCTTGTTGGCGTATGCATAATAGGTGATGAGGCTTTTGCGGTCGTTGCGTTGCAAGGTAAAATAAATCATATATTTTTTGGCCTTGCGGTCGTAAATGGTCTGAGGGGCCCATACCCAATAAGCATCACCGAAATGTTTCGGATAATCCTTGGATAGATTGATCTTGGCATGTTTCCAATGAAGCAGGTCGTCCGAACTCAGGAGTACGATGCCCGGGTTTTCGTTCCAACCGTTTTTGGCGGTATTCATGTCCGTGGCCACGATGTAGAAGCGTCCGTCTTCGCCGCGCAGGATGTGCGGGTCGCGGATACCCCCGCTTTCGCTGATGGTGTCGGAAGCGATGACCGGGCGGTTTCCGTTGAGTGCACGCCAGTTCACTCCGTCATCACTGAGGGCGAAACGCAAATGTTCCTGTTGTTTGGCATCTCCTCTGCCTTCGAAATAAGCGAAAAGATAGCCTTCATAATTAGTTGGTGTTTCGGTTCGATTCGGTGCCGCCTTTCCGTGGCTCATGGTCGTAGCTAATAAGAGAGCGGCAATGATGGTTTGTTTTTTCATGTGACTGTTGTTCTTTTAACTGTAATGTTTTTCTGTCATTTTCGGCGGCAAAACTATGAATAAAATGTTGTACGGGCAAGAAAACGGGCGAAAAAGGTGTTAAATGTACACGTGTTTACCCTTTTCGATATAATTTGGCGGAACAATGTTTTCATTTGGGGCTTTTCTGTCCTAATCGTAAGCGAAATGGTCCACGATGAAGTTCGGCATCCAGACGCAAAGCCCCAATCCGATGAGCAAGGCTGCGAAGGCTACTAACGTAGTCTTGTCTTTCCACGACGGGAGAAGCGTGGCACGGTGCATGCGGAGGTAAGTCAACAGGTAGCCCAACAGGACGAGGAAAGCGGGGACACCGAATGTCCAACCGTATACCCATTGTTGTGCGGTATTATGGTAAACGAAATCCGGTCCGATAAAATAAAATACGGTGCAGAAATAGGTGAAATAATATATCAAGGACGTGAGCAGCACGAGGCTCAGCGTTTTTTGGAAAGGTTTCTTCTGCCAATAGGTACCGCCCAGAATGAACAAGGCTTGCAGGCCGTAGGCTTGGAGGATGGCTAAGGGCAGGTACACCTCACATTCGCTACTTGACCATGGGACAGGGAACGACAACGAGACTTCGGGATAGAGGAAATGGATGAAACCGATACGGGTGAAGTCTGCCAATACGGTGGCTAAACAAAAGACGGGGAAAGGTATGATTGCGATTCTGCCCCACCGTATGATAAACTTCTCTGCATTTGAAACCGGGAGTGTCAGGTCGGTGATGTAATCTTTCCGGTATTTTGATGTTTTGAAAAAGGTGCTGCCAACGTAGGCCATGAAGAAATAAAAACAGAAAATGGTCGTTAAGGTAATGAATGACCAACAGTCGTCTTTTCCCGACAACGCATTTTCCATGATTTGTTGGTAACTGTTGTTGTCGGTTTCCATGCCTTGCCGCACTTGTTCCAATGCCACGACCACAGAATGCGTTTTGGAAAAGTCCATCCAACTGAATAGCAGGGTCATGATGCCGTAAGGAATGATGAAATAATAGTATAACTGCATGTTGTTCTCACTCCAGTCCTTGCGGAAATATCGGAGGAGGCGTTGGGCGTTCAATGTATTCTTGTTCATGATGAGTGTTTTAAAGGTTGTACATAGGATCTGAGGTGTCTGATAAATATTGCCGGTAAAGGGTTTCGAGTTCTTCTGCCGTGATGCCGATGGAACGGGCTTGCCGGAAGAAATCGTAGAGTTCTTCATTCATGAAACTTTCCCTGCGAAACGAACGGATGCGTTCCGATGCGCTCGGTTCTACGAAATAACCTATGCCGCGTTGCATGCGGATGACAGAGCGGGATTGCAGGAAGTCGTAAGAGCGCATGGCCGTATTGGCGTTCACCTCCACCGTGGCGGCGTAATCGCGCACGGAAGGGATACGGTCGTTTTCAGCGTACCGTCCTTGCAGTATTTCATCGCAGATGCGGTCGGCGATTTGCAAGTAAATGGGTTTGCTTTCCTTGAAATTCATACGCTTTCCTTGAAATTCATACGCTTTTCGGATTGAGTGCATATTGGTACTTGAGGTCGTTCTTTTTCATTCTGCGGTAGGCCGACAGCCAAAAGAGGGAGGTTACGACAAGCCAAAAGGTATGCCATACCACTTCGGCAGTCGCAGCTCCGGGCTGTTGGGGGTAAGTGTCAGGGTCGCCTCCGGCAATGAGCGAGACTCCAATCATCAAAAGGAGGGGCAACAACAGGATTGGGCATTTGCCGAGTGCGCGGCGCAGGGGTGTCCGTCCTGTTTCGCTCCGGGCAGAAATGGCTTGGCCCAAAAGGCCGGTCGTGAGGAGCATCCTGAGTACAAAGCCGGAGGAGGCTGTATGAAGTCCGGAAGTAAAGAGTAGGGGGCGGGCGAAACTGTAATCCGGGAAGACCATGTTGCAGATGATGACACGGGTGATGTCTGCCGCCAAAATAATAAGAACGCCTGCTAAAATCGAAAGAGGAACGGTATAGAGCCACCATCGGGCGAACTTCTCGAACGTGGAGGCAGGGAGTAACAAGTACCTGATGTGCTGTCCCTTGTTGTATATGGGCGCATTCCATAGCCACGGAGTGAATATAAGGAATAGGAAAAAGAATGCCGTAACGGTGACGAACGCAGCATTTTGGTTAGTGGCTGTGTCAGTGAGGTGGGCGAACTTTTCTTCTAACATGTCCGTTGGGAGGGTCTGTAGCAAGGTGGCGTTTTCCGAATATACTTTGAGGCAAGACACCGTGAGAATGACAGAGAGTAACAAGTAGCCTGCGGTGAGGATGACGAGGCTGCGTGTACATAGGATAGCCCAGTCTGCGTGAAGCAAGGCTGCGAAGCGTTTCCGGTTGAAAAACTGTGATTCCATATCCTTTTATTTTTCAGCATTAAACAAGGGGCAGATGGTTTCCGGGTGTGCCAGGGTACCGTTGAAAAGGAGTTCCAAGTTGATTTCCGAATCCTTGTCTTCCGGATTCGGGAGCATGATGCTGTGCCCGTTGTAAGAAGGGAGGGCGTAATAAGCCTCGGAGGTTTCCGATTCATTGTCGGTCTGCGTGAAATATAATTTATGGCAGATTTCAGTTACCGACGCATCGAGCAGTACGCGGGCGTTATCTAAGATGACCACGTGGTCGAGAAGTTGTTCCACATCTTGCACCTGATGGGTGGAAATCACGATACCACGCGATTCGTTCATTTCGCGGATGAGGAGTTTGCGGAATTGGCTTTTGCCGGGGATGTCCAGTCCGTTGGTCGGTTCGTACATGATGAGCCACGAGGTACGGGTGGCCAAGGCAAAGCAGATGAGTGCCTTTTTCTTTTGTCCCATCGAAAGTTCGCCGAGCTTGATGTCTTCCGGTAGTTCGAACATTTCCAGATTGCGGAGCAGGTTGTCATGGTCGAAATGCGGATAGAAAGGAGCGTTGAGGCGGACGTACTTTTTCAGGTTGTAGTCCGGAAGGTCGAATTCTTCGGGGATGAGAAAGAAGTCGCTCAATGTGTCCGGACGGCGCAAGCGTACATCTGTGCCGTTCAGGCAGGCATGTCCTTCTGTCGGTGTAAGGAGTCCGGTCATCAGGTAGAGCAAGGTGGACTTTCCGACCCCGTTTTTCCCTAAAAGCCCATAAATCTTGCCTTCCTCGAGATGGAGGGAGCAGTCGTTTAACACGCGGTTTTTCCGTTTGGAATATCCGAATGAAAGGTGTTCAATGGTCATCATAAGGCAATGTTTTATAAATTAATTAGTGTATTAGTATAATAGTACACTGCAAATATAGGACAACATTGCGGAACGTACAAATAAAAGGCGGAATATTTTTAGGTTTTTCTTTGCCAATGCGAAAATAGGATGCGGCTCGGCAGTCTTTCGTTCAAAAGCAAGCTTTTGGCTTGGAACTGCGCTCGTCTTTCACTATCTTTGCAAATTCAAGACGCAAAGGAATGGAACAAGAAAAAATAACAATCAGCGATGCGCGGTTGCGCGAGGCGGCTGCACAAGGAATGGATGAGTTTTTGCAGGTCTTCATAGACCGTTATCGGGAGGTTATCGGTGGAGAGTTGAGTGCCGGGAACATGGGGATGCTCAATGGGGAACAAATTTCATTGTTGGCCTATGCCCTGTTTCGTGAGGAGGTGATGGACGGAGGATTTATCCAATTGATACACAACGGCTACGGGCCGTTTATTTTCGACAATCCTTTTGCGAAAGCCATGCGGCTGATGGGGGCGCATGATTTCTCCAAACTGGTATATAAAGGAAAGAGGCTGTATGACAAATACAAGGAAGAACTGACGAAGGACTGTTCGGACGAAGACTTTATGGCTTTGTTCGAGGCGTATCCGCAGTTTGACGACTTGGATGACGGGTTTGTGGAAATGGAAGAAGAAGTCACGGCTGCATTGGCTTGTTATGTGGATGAGCATCTCGAGCTGTTTGCCGAGGTAGTGAAAGAGTAAGGAGGGAAAAAGATGGCAGAAAAGAAAAATAAGACCAAATCAATAAACATCAAGAATAAACGGGCTTCGTTTGATTTCTTGCTGTTGGACAAATATACGGCCGGCATCGTGCTGACCGGTACGGAAATCAAATCCATACGGGCGGGCAAGGCCAGTCTGGTGGATACTTTTTGTTTCATCCATAACGGAGAGGTGTGGGTGAAAAACATGTACGTGGCCGAGTATTCGTACGGTTCTTACAATAACCATGCGGCACGGCGTGACCGGAAGCTTTTGCTCAACCGCAAGGAAATCCGGAAATTGCAGCAGGAAATGAAAAGTCCCGGCTTCACGTTGGTGCCGACCTTGTTGTTTATCGACGAGAACGGACGTGCCAAAGTGGATGTGTATTTGTGCCGGGGTAAGAAAGAATACGACAAGCGGCAGACGTTGAAGGAAAAGGAAGACCGGCGCGAGATAGACCGGCAGGTAAAAAGGTATTAGAGTTTGAAATCATGAGGTTGGAAGAGATTGTTAAGGAGAGGATATTGATATTGGATGGTGCCATGGGCACCATGATTCAGCGGTACGGCCTGACGGAGGCTGATTTCCGGGGGGGGCGTTTCAGGGATGTTCCGGGACTGATGGCCGGTAACAACGATCTGTTGTCGCTGACCCGTCCTGATGTGATTCGGGATATCCATCGTAAATATCTCACGGTCGGGGCGGACATTATCGAGACGAATACGTTCAGTTCGCAACGAGTATCGATGGCGGATTACCACGTGGAGGACTATTGTCGTGAAATCAATCTGGCGGCTTGCCGGATAGCCCGCGAGCTTGCGGATGAGTTCACGGCCCGCAATCCTGAAAAACCGCGTTTCGTGGCCGGTTCGGTGGGGCCGACCAACAAAACCTGTTCGATGAGTCCCGATGTGAACAATCCGGCATACCGCGCCCTAGCTTTCGACGAATTGGTGGCTGCCTATCGGGAACAGATGGAAGCCTTGCTCGAAGGCGGTGTGGATGCCTTGCTCATCGAAACTATTTTCGACACGCTGAATGCCAAGGCCGCTATTTATGCGGCAGAAGCATCCATGCAAACCACCGGACGCAAAGTGCCGCTCATGTTGTCGGTTACGGTGTCGGATAAGAGCGGACGTACGCTTTCCGGCCAGACGATGGAGGCTTTCCTCGCTTCCGTGGCTCATGCCGATATTTTTTCCTTGGGGCTGAACTGTTCTTTCGGGGCACACGACCTGATTCCTTTCCTGCAAGTCTTGGCCCATCGTTCACCTTATTATATATCCGTTTATCCGAACGCGGGACTGCCCAACAGCATGGGAGAGTACGACCAGACCCCAACCCAGATGGCAGAGGAAATGAAATTCTTTGTGGACAAAGGTTGGGTGAATATCATCGGGGGGTGTTGCGGTACGACGGACGAGTATATCGCCCGTTTTCCGGCTTTGGCGGCGCAAGGGCGTCCGCATGTGCCGGCCGGAAGAGCCGAAACCTTGTGCCTGAGTGGTTTGGAGCAGTTTGAACTGACGCCTGAAGTGCGGTTCGTCAATGTGGGCGAACGTTGCAATGTGGCTGGTTCGCGCAAATTCCTGCGGTTGGTCAAAGAGAAAAACTACGAAGAGGCTTTGGAAATCGCCCGCAAGCAAGTGGAGGATGGTGCGTTGGTCGTCGACATCAACATGGACGACGGGCTTCTCGATGCCCGGCAGGAGATGGTGACGTTCCTGAACCTGTTGGCCTCCGAGCCGGAGATTTCCCGCGTGCCCGTCATGATAGATTCTTCCAAATGGGACGTGATTACAGCCGGACTGAAATGCGTGCAGGGCAAGAGCATCGTCAATTCCATCTCGTTGAAAGAAGGAGAGGAAGTTTTCTTGGCCCATGCCCGGGAGGTGAAACGCCTTGGGGCGGCCGTCATCGTGATGGCTTTTGATGAAAAGGGGCAGGCCGATACTTATGAACGCAAGATCGAAGTCTGCGCACGGGCTTACCGTTTGTTGGTGGACGAGGTCGGTTTCAATCCCCATGACATCATATTCGACCCGAACGTGTTGGCCATAGCCACGGGAATGGAGGAACATGACAACTATGCCGTGGACTTTATCCGTGCTACGGGATGGATTCGCCGTAACCTTCCCGGAGCACATGTAAGTGGCGGGGTGAGCAACCTTTCTTTCTCTTTCCGGGGCAACAACTATATCCGCGAGGCGATGCACGCTGTGTTCCTCTACCATGCCTGCCGTGAGGGGATGGACATGGGCATCGTCAATCCCGCCACGTCGGTGATGTATGGCGATATTCCGTCCGACATTCTGACGGTCATAGAAGACGTGGTGCTCAACCGTCGGCCTGACGCGGCGGAGCGGTTGATAGAGTTGGCCGATAAGCTGAAAGCTGAGGCAGAAGCGGCGAAGGCCGGGCTGTCTGGAGCGGGAGGCGGCGGGGTGCCTGTGACAGATGCCTGGCGTGGCGGCAGTGTGGAGGAACGTTTGCAGCATGCTTTGGTGAAAGGTATAGATTCCTATTTGCAGGAAGATTTGGAGGAGGCGGCACAGTCTTATCCGCACGCCGTAGACATCATCGAAGGGCCGCTCATGAAGGGGATGAATACCGTGGGCGAGCTGTTCGGGGCCGGTAAGATGTTCTTGCCGCAGGTCGTGAAGACAGCCCGTACGATGAAGAAAGCCGTGGGCATCCTGCAACCCCGTATCGAGGCCGAGAAAAAAGAGGGGGCAGCACGTGCGGGATTGGTCTTGGTGGCTACGGTGAAGGGAGATGTGCATGACATCGGGAAGAATATCGTATCGGTGGTCATGGCCTGCAACAACTATGAGATAGTGGATTTGGGGGTCATGACACCGGCAGAAGAGATTGTGGCGAAAGCCAAGGAACTGCACCCCGACATCATCGGCCTGAGCGGACTGATTACGCCGAGCCTGGAAGAAATGGTGCATGTGGTGGGCGAATTGAAGCGGGCCGGGCTGTCCATTCCGGTCATGATCGGCGGGGCCACGACGAGTCGTTTGCATACGGCATTGAAGATAGCTCCTGTGTACGACGGGCCAGTCATTTGGATGAAGGATGCCTCGCAGAACGCGCTGACGGCTGCCCGTTTCCTGAATCCCGACACGGAGGGAGAGGCTTTCCGCGAGTTGCGCGAAGAGCAGGAACGTTTGCGTGAAAGTGCCGGAACGCGGCGTGTAGAGACCATCTCGATAGAGGAAGCCCGGCAAAAGAAACTGAATCTGTTTTAATACTGTTTTTCGTAAGATATGAAACGCTATACTACTTATATTTTTGATTTCGACTATACCTTGGTCGATTCTTCACGGGGCATTGTGACTTGTTTCCGGCATGTGCTCGGCAATCACGGGCACACCGGAGTGACGGATACGGAAATCAAGCACACCATCGGGAAGACGTTGGAGGAATCTTTTTCCATCCTGACGGGAATTACCGAGGCGGGGACGTTGGCGGACTACAAGCGTGAATATGTAAAGGCCGCCGATGTCCACATGACTGCCAATACTTTCTTTTTCCCGGAGACGATAGAGGTCTTGGAAACTTTGAAAAGCCAAGGAGCCGTGTTGGGTATTGTGTCCACCAAATTCCGTTACCGCATCCTCGACTTGTTTGAAAAAACGGGACATGACGGTCTTGTGGATTTCATTGTGGGCGGAGAGGATGTGACAGCGGCCAAGCCGGACCCAGAAGGATTGTTGTTGGCCATCGGACGTGCTTCCGGTGGCGGGAAATCTGAGGTGCTGTATGTAGGGGATAGCGTAGTGGATGCCGCAACGGCACAGGCCGCCGGTACGGATTTTGCGGGTGTATTGCATGGCATGACCACGTGTGAGGAATTGAAAACTTATCCCCACGTGGCTATCGTGGACGACCTTCGGGGGATTCTGCCCATCCCGGTTTAATATTTTTTGCACAGTATAATGCCCCTTCACCTTAACAGTTTGTGTTTCAAGGATTATAAACATGCACATATTGCGTGACGTGAACGTTAGGTGAGGGCACTTGTCGAAGAGGTTTCACCGCAACAGATTGGTTTACAGTGTGTATGAAGGATGCGAACCCTTTTCCCATTTAAATACTTGTACGTAGGGGAGGGGAGTTTGTATGTTGTCGTTGTCTGCTTGAGAGGCTTCCGTCAACCGGAAAATCGTTTGCCACAGAACGGAAAATCATTCTCAGGAGAATGAAAAATCGTTCGGCTGAGAATGAAAAATCATTTGGCGCAGAACTGAAACGAACGAAAAAACAGGGTAACTGTTCTCTGTTTTTATATTTTTTGTATCTTTGCCATAGTAGTAACCATGGAAGGAAAGTAACTATGGAAGAAAATACTGAAAAAGCAATGGAACCGACGAAGAAAAAAAGTAAGGTGGAAGAAATCTTGGAAGCGGACGGGAAAAATCCTCCGAAGAGAGTAAATAAGACGTGGGAGGCGGCTATGAGACTGAAAGGTAGTCTGATTGTGAACGACCCTACATTCTTGTTGTAAAGTATGAGGGTGCTTATCGACACCAACATTTTTGTCTATCTGGCACTTGATACGGAGCTGTTGAGCAAAGACGTAGCCGCACTTTTACAAGAGCCGGACACTCTGATTTACATCAGTGCGGAATCGGTGCGTGAACTTGTTGTGGCCTACCGCAACAAGGGATTGTGCTCCAAACGTTGGAAATCGGCGGAAGAAATGGTGGCGGCCATTGAAGATGAGTTTTATGTCAAGATACTACCTTTGAAAAAGGAGCACATGATGACTTATGCCCACTTGGAAACCAACGAGGCGCAAGGGCATAAAGACCCTTCCGACCACGTAATCATCGCCCACGCCATCACCGAACATTTGCCGCTCATATCGAGCGATACACGCTTTTGGTTCTATCGTAGCCAAGGACTTGACTTGATTTTCAACAAGAAGTATCCTTTGTTTCATAATGGTGCTCGTAAATATGAACGGCGGCCGTAATCCTAAGAGAT
>ULVW01107829.1_pt1 | contig 39701 bp, 55 predicted proteins | sample 1959801 | NCBI WGS metagenome assembly ULVW01 (sample SAMEA4835796, study PRJEB28245) | human gut metagenome | biome: gut microbiome; material: fecal sample | place: Denmark | collected 2008
TGTTACTCTTCGGACTCGTCAAAGTCTCCGTTTTCTTCCATCTCGTCTAATACATCGGATATTACAGACCCCAGAAGGTAACAACGAATTGTTACATCTGCCCATTCAGCACCCTTTTCAATAACGTTTATGTTGTTCTGTCCGAACTCGTCAAGGGCTTTGTTAAGTAAGTCCAAGTTGTGAGCTATGCTTTCCTCTGCCTTGTAAGAGTTACAATAATAAGAACCGCTTGCATTTCCTGTTATGCTGTCCTCTGTCCAAAGATCATCATTTAACTGTTGCTCAAGTCCTTCTCTGTCCTCTGTCCACTCTGTCAAATCAATGTTTTCTTTGATCCATTCTTTTACATCCTCTGTCATTGCTTCTCTGTAATCATACATAATACTTGACCTCCTATATTCAATTATCAATTTGTACAATCTGTACACCGGGCGGCTTGCCTGCTGTACAGCAGCATTGACAACCTATAATTATTTAGTTGTCGTTGCTATCTCTTTATCATGTTTACATGATATCATATATACATGATATTGTCAAGCATTTTATCATGATTACATGATATTTTTTTGTGATCTGGTGACAGGACAGCAGCACCGGGACAGCATACCCCCGGAGGGGGGAAATAGACCCCCGGCTGCCGGGGGCGGGTGAGGTGCAAAAGTTCCGCAAAAATTAAAAAGGTCTTGACAATATCATAAAATCATAATATCATGTAAGCATGAAAGGAGGTAGCACAATGCAGGCTAACGAAGTAATTAAAAATCTCATGGCACAGAAGGAAATCACCCAGACTGAAATGAGAGAGAAGATGGAAATGAAAAGCCAATCTGGTGTAAGTCAGGCTCTTAATCGTGATATGAAAATCTCTATGCTGATCCGTTTCTTGAAGGTGATGGATTGTTCATTGACTGTTACGGACAATTCAACTGGTGAGACATTTGAGATTTCAGAATAAATGATAGGCATACGCCTATTAAAAATAGACATACGTCTATCAAGTACTATAACTTCTCTTAGAGAGGGCTATACTATAAAAAGTTAGGGAGTATAATAGACATACGTCTATCATGATAGGCATACGCCAATAAGTCTGATTAAGGAGGGCTGACGGCTATGACCGTGAAAGATTGTGTAAAAACCATGCTTTCTAAAAGAGGATGGAGTCAACGAAAACTGGCTGAGGAACTTGGTTATTCCGGTCAAGGCAGTATCGGTAAGACTCTCCTGAGAAATGATGGTATGGGTATGACTGTAGAAACGCTCATAAAGTGGGCTGATGCAATGGAGTTTCAGATCATCATACAGTCAGAAGATGAAGAGATGATTTTGGATGGTGAAAGTGAGGGATAAGTATGTTATATTTACTGTGGGGCATTTGCTATTTCATGTGGCTGTGCTTCCGATTGATGTTCTGGGTATCTATGAAGATCGTGTACTATGTAATAATCATACCTATCCTTTGGATGTTCAGATTGCCGTTCAGAATTTTAGCGAACTTATAAGGAGGATCAAGTATGGCTACAGGTGTTTATCTGAGCAGTCATAAGAAGAAAAGAACTGCGTTATTACTCTGTATTTTTACAGGAATGTTCGGAGGTCACTATTTCTATGTGGGAAGATGTATGAGAGGTCTGCTTGCAATGTTCACCTTCAACTTCCTGTTTATAGGATGGCTGCTTGATATTATCAAAATCATGAGAGGACGATTAAAGGATAACAACGGATTGCCACTTATTGATTAACTGAATACTTGGCTGTAGAGATGCTACAGCTTGTCCAATGGGACTGTCGTTTTGACAGTCCTTTTTTTTTATTTTCAGGAGGTTATTATGAATTATTTGAAATTGAAACAGAAGATTTATGAAGCTATAGAAAGGAATCCGCTTGATAGGTCTGCATACGAAGAGATGTTTGCAGTCTGCCGGGAATATGAGAAGATTGACTTCCAGACCGCACACGCATGGAATCATGAACTGCGTAATCGTATCTCATGGGGACTGCGTATGACGGTATGTAGTCAGAAATTCGATGAAGCCAGAGAGTTTGATGATCTGATGTTCAGGTCACTTCTTTTCGGGGCACAGCATTTCTTCGATGATTACTTACAAGCGGTAGAGTACGGCAAGCCCCTTGACAAGAAGTTCTATCAGCCCCGCCGTCATTATCTGAGAAGATATGTAGACGCATATCAGGAGATTCTTGACGGGAAACTGGACTTCCTATCCATCTCCATGCCGAAGAGAGCCGGGAAGTCCCAGTTAGGTATCAACTTTACGAATATGCTTTCCGGTAAGTACCCGGACAGAGCAACCCTTATGGAAGGTACAGGTGATGACCTTGTTAAGTCTTTCTATCTGGGATGTCTGGAATACCTGACTCTTCCCAGTGACTATCATTTTTATGATATCTTCCCGGAGAGCAAACTTGTCCAGACCAATGCCGATACGAAGATCATCAACCTTCTGCATAAATCCCGATTCCCTACGGTTATGTGCCGATCCATTGATGCCCGTCAGGTAGGTCTTTCCGAAGCAACCAACCTTCTGTACCTTGATGACTGTGTGGAAGGACGTGAGGAAGCAAAGAACCGTCAGAGACTCGATGACAAGTGGGAGGTCATTTCCGGTGATATTATCGGACGTGCCATTGAGGGTACGCCTATCGTCATCTGCGGTACACGATACTCTCTGTATGATCCTATCGGTCACTTGCAGGAAGAGATGCAGAAGCAGGGAAAACGATGCAAGATCATTGAGACACCTGCTCTTGATCCGGTGACAGATGAAAGTAACTTTGAGTATATGCGTGAGGGTAGAAAGGTTTTCACCACTCAGTATTTTAGGGATCAGCGTGAGATGCTTTCTGAGGAACAGTTTGAGTCTGAATTTCAGCAGCAGCCGTTTGAAGCAAAAGGAATCCTCTTCCCAGAGAAGAGTCTTAACAGATACTTTGAACTGCCGATTGACCGTGATCCTGACAGTATCATTGCTGTCTGTGATACTGCGGACACCGGAGATGACTTCTGTGCTATGCCGATTGCTGCGGTATACGGAAGTGAGGTCTACATCGTAGATGTAGTCTTTGACGATTCTGTACCAGAAGTAACCAAACCGGAATGTGCAAAAGCACTCATTGATAACAAGGTGGTAGCCAGTACCTTTGAGTCGAATAATGCAGGTAAGTATTTTGCCCGTGATGTGCAGCAGATTTTGACTGACAGGAAGTATGTGTGCAATATCCGAACGAAGCAGACGATCAGCAATAAGCAGACCCGTATTGAGTTCGCATCGGATAATATCTTAAAGAAGTTCTATTTCAAAGACCCGTCCCTGTATGCAAGGAATAGCCAGTATGCAGCTTTCTTGAAGCAGGTGACTACTTATACCCGATCCGGTAAAGTACCGCACGATGACGCACCAGACTCCCTTGCATTGCTTGAAAATGAACTGAGAGGACTGATCGGAAATACGGTTGAGATTATGGACAGAAGGGTTTAATTTTCTCAAAAAGTCTCCAATGCTTATAGCTAAATATTACTTGAAATAACCATTGAAGAGTGCTATAATAAACCATAGAGAAAGATTATTAAGAAGGAGGTGTCACCAGTGGTAGAACCCTATTTACATTTGAACGGACGAAGGATGATCCTGACAGATGAAACCGAAGTAAATATTGGTAACGTGGTTCAGATTTTGCGAAAAGCATTACCGTACCACTGGAAGAACCGAAGCGAGATCAGCTACCTGTGGTCTTACTACAAGGGTAGACAGCCGATTCTTAATCGTGTGAAGGAAGTAAGACCTGAGATCACAAACAAGATCGTTGAGAATCGTGCGAATGAGATTGTCTCATTCAAGTCAGGCTACCTCATGGGTGAACCGTTACAGTATGTTTCCAGAGGAAATGCTGAGAATATTGCCGATGCAATCAATCAGCTTAATGAGTTCGTATTTGCAGAGGAAAAGCCTGCGAAGGACAAAGAACTTGCCGACTGGTTTCATATCTGCGGAACTTCCTTCCGTATGGTACTCCCAGATGAAATGGCAGGTGAGGATGATGAATCCCCATTTGAAATCTACACTCTTGATCCTAGAAATACCTTTGTGGTCTATAACAACGGTTTAGGCAACAAGCCAATTCTGGGTGTTAAGTATGTGGTGGATGAAAACGGAGTGGTACATTACAGTTGCTATTCCGATCATGAGTATTTTGAGATTGTGGAGTCGAAGGTTGTTTCCTATGACACACATATTCTGGGTGAGATTCCGATTATCGAATATCCGCTGAATATGGCAAGGATCGGTGCTTTTGAACTGGTTATCCCGCTTCTGGATGCAATCAACCTGACAGACAGTAACCGTCTGGATGGAGTGGAGCAGTTCATTCAGGCATTGATGCTATTTCACAACGTAGATATTAGTTCCGAAGATTTTGACGAACTCCGGGAAAGAGGGGCTATCAAGTTCAAAGACATTGATCCCCAGTTGAAAGCTGAGATTAACTATCTGGTAAGTAATCTCAATCAGGGTGAGACTCAGACCTTGGTAGATCATATGTATCAGACAGTGCTTACCATCTGTGGTATGCCGAACCGTAATGGCGGTTCTTCTACATCTGATACGGGTTCTGCCGTCATCATGCGTGATGGTTGGTCTGCTGCCGAAGCCAGAGCAAAGGACAGTGAGTTGATGTTTAAGAAGTCTGAGAGAATTTTCTTGAAGGTGGTTCTGAACATCTGCCGCACTCTTGCCGATATGGACTTGAAGGTATGCAACGTAGAAATCCGGTTCACACGAAGGAACTACGAAAACATTCTTCAAAAGGCACAGGTGCTTGATCTGATGCTGAAAAATAACAAAATCCATCCACGTCTTGCTTTTGAGCATTGTGGGTTGTTTGTAGATTCTGACCTTGCATACACATTAAGTGCTGAATATGCAGAGGAACAGGAGCAAAAGGCACAAGAGTTGTTTGAGCAACAGCAAAGAATGAAACAGGAGGGGAATGACGATGACTCCGGTAATAACGAAGGAAATGGTGGAGCAGATGGAAAGTCTGCTGAAACACGGGAGCAGAGTGGAAATACTGATTGAGCAGGGTAAGATCACCATTGTAGAAATCAAACGAAAAATGAAGATGAAAGAGTAACGCCGGGACAAAGGTTCTGGTGAGTCCAATGGGACTGTGAGTGTAACAACTCATAGTCCCTTTTTATTTTGTCATGAATAAAAAGACACTTTCAAATTACATTCTGGCGTTTGATGAAATCAATGCCCTTACCGCTGTCAGTTATAACACCGCTTCCGAAACTACAGAGGATCAGACCGTACAGGTCAATCAAATAGCAGATGACATTTTGTCACTGCTCATAAATGCCTACCGCAAGGGCGTACAAGCCGCTTCGGAGATGCTTGCTTATGATCTGACCGTGGATGTGAGAAGCATGGATGAAGTCATCTACTTGGTGATTGACGGTAAGACATTTGAGGACAGGGTTGCAGATCATGTCCTCTCAGGAGATTTACAGGGGCTACAGACTCTTGCTGAATCTGAATTTCACAGAGTATACAACGCTGCGGTTCTGGATGGAGGACACCAGTACCAATCCAGTGTTGGATATGGGGTGACAAAGAATTGGTACACGGTTATGGATGACAAGGTGCGGGAAACACATCGTTATCTGGAAGGTGCTTCGGTGTCTCTGGACGAAGAGTTCTGGACATTTGACGGAGATCATGCAGCTTACCCCGGAGGGTTTACAAAAGCTGAGAACAATGTGAACTGCCGATGCACCGTGGAACTACACATTGATGCAGAGGAAGAGTGATCTGCTTCCTTTACATACATGGTGAGGGAACACCTACAAAACGCAAACTCAGACAAGAGGATAAAACGGAAATCATGGTGAGGGAACACCTACAAACGCAAGGAGGACTATTATGAGTTATTTAAGTGATTTGCTTGGGGATGCCTATAAGGAAGGTATGACTGAGGAAGAGATTTCCACTGCATTGCAGAGTGCAGGTGCAGGAGCGAAAGACAATGAAGCGGAAGTGAACCGCCTGAAAGCACAGCTTTCTAAAGCCAATTCGGAAGCTGCTGACTACAAGAAACAGTTGAGAGGTAAGCAGAGTGAGGATGAAGCTGCTGCCGCTGAACAGAAAGCAACGATGGATAAGCTGACACAGGAGAACGCAGACCTCAAACGTTCTATGGCACTGTCAGAAAAGAAAGCAAAACTTCTGGCTATGGGCTATGATGAAAAACTTGCTGATGACACTGCTACAGCAATGGTAGATGGTGACATGGACAAGGTTATGGCGAATCAGACTAAATACCTTGAAGCCCGTGAGAAAGATATTCTTGCCAAAAAGATGAAGGGTACTCCCAGACCTGCTGCGGGTTCTGAGAATACTGGTGGCATGGACTATCAGAAGAAAATCGAAGAAGCACAGGCAAGCGGAGATTTGACCGCAGTTGCCTACTATACACGTCTGGCAGCACAGGACGCTGCCGATCAGACAGAATAATAAAGGAGTGAATGAACAATGGCAGACGTATTTGCAACTAGCTTCGGAGTCCTGAACTACTCCGGTATGCTTTTTAACAAGGGTAATGTTAAAACCCCGCTTAGTTCTATTATCGGCTCTAAAGCCAAAACTACCAATCATGTAGAGTTTGTGACAGGTCAGGAATACAGTTCCGGTGGTAACGGTTCTCAGCCGAAGATTACTGAGAATCAGTCTCTTACTGCACCGGACGCTTCTGTTACTACCCGTGAGCAGAAAACTAACGTGACTCAGATTTTTCAGGAGTCTGTAGGTATCTCTTACGGTAAGCAGAGCAACATGGGTACTCTTTCCGGTATCAACGTTGCGAATCAGCAGGCGAACCCGATTTCCGAACTGGATTTTCAGGTTGCAGCTAAGATTCAGAAGGTGAACCGTGATATCGAGTACACTTTCATTAACGGTGTTTACCACAAGGCAACCAGTGATGACGATGCCAACCAGACCAGAGGTCTGATCCCGGCAATTACTTCTAACACTATGGCAATGAATAAGAAACCTCTGGGACTCTGGGATATTGCAGACATGGTTAAGAAGATTTATGGTGCGAACGCCCCTACTGAGGGACTTGTTCTTTGGTGTGACGCTGTGACTCTGTTCCAGATCAATGCTGATGCTGTTCAGAATGGTCTTACTATCGTACCTGCTGCCCGTGAGATCAATGGTATCTCTCTTTCCAGTGTGGTAACTCCGATCGGTGTTGTTTATCTGCATCTGGGTGAGTGTTTACCTGCGGGTACTGCACTACTTCTGAACCTTGATGTGCTTGCACCTGTATATCAGCCTGTTCCGGGTAAGGGTAACTTCTTCCTTGAACAGCTTGCTAAGACTGGTGCAGGTGAGAAGTATCAGCTTTTCGGTCAGATCGGTCTGGATCACGGTGCTGAATGGTATCACGGTAAGTTCACAGGTATTTCTACTACCTTTGAGAAGCCTGCATACAGCCGTTCTGTTTATGTGGCTAACGCTGCGGATATCGGAAAGGCAACTGCTTAATCAGTAAAGAGTAAAGGAGGTGGGCGGTATGACTACCGACATGAAGTTGAAGATGCTGAAAAGTATGACTGACGAAGAGGACAAAGACGTACTGTCCACTTATCTCAGTCTTGCTGAGAAAGTGGTACTGCAAAGAGCATATCCGTATGAGAATGTCAGTAAAGTACCGATGAAATACGATGCAGTCCATGTAGAGATTGCAGCGTACATGATAAATAAACGTGGAGCAGAGGGTGAAGTAAGCCACAGTGAGAACGGAGTGTCCCGTACTTATGAGGACGGAGATATCCCACCTTCTCTCCTTAGAGCAATTACACCAGTAGTGGGGGTGCTGTAATGAGACTGATGAAACGGAATCAGACGGCAATCTACTACTGTCTGTATAAGGGAAAAGAACCTCTTCTTGATGAAGATGGGAATGAGACAAGTGAATACAGGGTTCTGTATGAAAGACCTGTGAAGCTGATGTGCAGTGTGTCACACGCTACAGGGTATGCACAGGTGAATATGTTCGGTAACTTGGACAGTTATGACAAGGTTCTGATTACGGATGACATGAGTTGTCCGATAGACGAAAACACAGTCCTGTTTGTGGACAGTAAGCCGGGTTATCGGCAGGGTAAGCCTGCTTTCGACTATACCGTAAAACGGGTTGCGAAGTCTCTTAACACGATCTCTTATGCAGTATCGAAGGTGAAAGTCTCATGAGTAACAAGGTTATCAAAGTTCAGCTTACCGAACAGAGCATAGACAATGCGATAAAGGAATTAGAGGACTATAAGAAGTGGCTGAAAGAAAAGACGCAGGAATTTGTAAAAGCCCTTGCCGATGAAGGGATGCAGATTTCAAGAGCAAAGTTTCAGTCAGCTACCTACGATGGTACGAATGACGTTTCGGTATCGGTTGAAAGCAGGGGAGAGAATAAAGCTGCTGTAGTGGCTATAGGCAGTTCTGTTCTTTTCATTGAGTTCGGTACAGGTGTGAAATATCCTGATTCCCACCCGGAAGCAGGGAAGTTCGGTTTTGAGCATGGCGGTTACGGACACCACTTAGGACGGCTTGAAAAAGGATGGAGATATCAGGGTGATCCCGGTACAAACGGTGAGGTGATAGCCACCGGGAAACACGCAGGAGAAATTCATACCTATGGTAATCCTGCAAACATGAGTATGTATTATACAGTTCGTGAACTGGAAGAAAAGTTTGAGGAAATAGCAAGGAGGGTGTATCGAAGATGATTGATTGTGAAAATGAGGTCTATACCCGTATTGTTAGGATGCTTCGTGAAGAGTTTCCGGGAATCAACGTAGCGGGCGAATATACAAAGACCCCTTCTTCTTTCCCTCATGTGAGTATTACTCAGAGTGATAACAGCACGATTGCTGACAAGCAGGACACAAGCGGTAAGGAAGCTATGTCCCTTGTAATGTTTGAGATCAATGTGTACTCAAACAAGTCTGAGGGTAAGAAAACGGAATGTAAATCCATAGCAAAAGCTATTGATGAAAAGATGTTCTCCATGAATTTCAGGCGGTTGGCATTTACACCAGTCCCGAACTTGGAGGACGCAACCATATACAGAATCATTGCCCGTTACTCAGCAGCAACGGACGGTGAAAATTTTTACAGGAGGTAAAGAGCAATGGCTATTAGTACATTTAAGACCTTTCTTATGCACAAAAAGGAAGCGTCTACCTATGAAAAACTTGTGGACATTACGGAGTTCCCTGATCTGGGTTCTGACCCGGAACTTCTGGAAACAACCACAACTTCTGATCGTATGAAAACCTACATCCTTGGTATTCTTGGAAACGAAGGTTTGAAGTTCCCGGCGAACTACGATCATACAGCGTACAAGGCGTTAAAGAAACTGGAAGGTAAGACTGACGGTTACGCCGTATGGTTTGGCGGTACTGACAATGAGGACGGTACTGTGACCCCTACTGGTACTGACGGTAAGTTTTCCTTTGACGGTCAGCTTTCCGTTCATGTGACTGGCGGTAAGGTCAATGAGGTAGTCGGTATGTCTATCACGATTGCACCGTCTACGGTCATCAAGGAAGAGTAAGAACAGTTAATTTTAAGAATTAAAGGAGATAAGAGCAATGGCTAAACAGATTATTTTTTCCTACGAAGGTAAGGACTACACACTGGAATACACCAGACGTACTATTCAGCAGATGGAAGCGGAAGGGTTTGTTGCGGATGACATTGAAAAGCGTCCGATGACTCTTCTTCCTGCTTTGTTTGCAGGTGCTTTTAAGGCACATCACAGGTTCGTGAAGCAGGAGGATATTGATAAGATTTTTGCGGGTATGCCAGACAAAGAGAGTCTTATCGGTAAACTTGCAGAGATGTACAACGAACCGATTATGTCTCTGATGGACGAACCGGATGAAAAGACGGGAAACGTGGAGTGGGTGACTTCGTGGTAACGGGGGAGTCCACCGACAATGACGGGGACGGGCGTGATAACAACCGTCCGTCCTCTTTTCGTTACACGGAAAGATTTGAGGAAGAGTGCGGGTATTACTTATCTATCGGTATGACCTATCACGATTACTGGGATGGGGATGCAACAATGGTTAAGTTCTACCGGGATAAGCACAAAAGAGATTTAGACAGGCAGAACTTCAACCACTGGATGCAGGGTATGTATATCTATGAAGCATTAGTTGATGCTTCCCCGGTATTCAATCCTCTGAGTGAGAAACATGAGCCGTTCCCATACATGAAAGAGCCTATCCCTATCACGATAGAAGCTATCAAGGAAACTGAGGAACGTCAGAATCAGCAGAAGATGAAGAACGGCAAGGATGCTATGAGAGCATGGATGGTTGAATTTAATAAACGATTTGAAGAAAAACAGAGGGAAGGAGGGGAAATAGACAATGAGTGTTGAGATTGAAGGTCTTGAATTTCAAGTAGAAGCAAAATCTGATAAGGGTGCTGACGGTATTGATAAACTGGCAAACAGCTTTAAGAATCTGAAATCTGCTATCAAGGGTGGTACGAATCTGAACGGTTCTATTAAGCAGCTTGAAAAACTGAATCAGGCGTTGAGTGGACTGCATACAGACAAACTGGAAAGCCTTGGTAAAGCAATGGAATCTCTTAACAAAGCAGGTAATATCAAGATTCCTGCATCTGTACCGAAGAGAATCTCTGAAATCGGAAATGCAATGAAGAGTATCAGTCAGTCCGACATTGATCGTATGGAAAGCATGAGCAGAGCCTTACAGGGTATGCAGGGTCTACAGAATGTCCGTGTTCCGCAGGTGAACACAGGCGGTACAGGATCGGGAACACCGAACCCGGCAGACATTAACACTGAGCCTGCTTCGTCTGGAAGATCAACGTCCCATAGTGGTACACAGACTGAGGACGTGAGCAATACTAGCGGTGCTGATAATGGCATGAGTCATGCTGACAGTCAGCTACAGGAAGTGACACGATCCGCAGGTATGGCACGAACGGCACTGTCTGGTGTCAAGAAGGTCATCGGTGAGATCGGCGGTCTAACAGGTATCTCTTATGTAGGACAGCAGATTGGAAGCCTACCTCATAAGATTGGACAGGCACTTGGAAGTCTCAGGACTATGTACTCAGAGTTCAAGAAGTCTGGCGGTATTCTGGGTGCTTTCGGAAGAACCATCAAAGCGGTTGCAACAAACCTTGGTTCTAAACTGGCGGCAGGAATGAAGCAAGTTACTTCTTCCCTTGGGAACGCCTTTACTTCTAAGGTACACAATGCGACAAGTGCTTTAGGAAGTTTCCTTTCTTCTATCAAGCGTATTGCATTATACAGAATGATCCGTTTCGCAATGTCTCAGCTTACGCAGTGCTTCAAGGACGGTATCAATAATCTGTACAACTACAGTGCTTTGATGGGCGGTACGTTTGCGAATAGCATGAACTCTCTTGCTACGAACGCACAGTATTTGAAGAACAGCATGGGTGCTATGGCAGCACCTTTGATTAACGCTCTTGCACCTGCGATTGATTTTGTGATCGGTAAGGTTGTAGCACTGTTCAACATTCTGAATCAGTTGTTTGCAAGACTCACAGGTTCTAAGACCTACACGGCAGCTAAGAAGGTTGCAGCTACCTACGGTGGTGCAGCGAAGGATGCCGCAGGCACAGCTTCTAAGGCAGCAAAGAAAGCCGCTGATGAAATCAAGAGATACACCCTTGGTTTCGATGAACTGAACATTCTTGGTGACAAGAATAAGGACAGTTCTGGTAGTGGTGGAGGTGGAGGTGGTGGCGGTGGTGCTTCTACACCGGACTATGGTTCGATGTTTGAGGAATTACCGATTGACAACTCTATCAGCGAATTTGCTGACAAGCTGAAAGAAGCATTTGAAGCAGGTGACTGGAAAGAACTTGGTACGATCCTTGGCAATAAATTCAATGAGATCGTGGATAGTATTAACTGGGCGGGCTTCGGTAAGAAGGTTGGATATGGAATCAACGGTGCTGTGCAGACAGCATACTGGTTCTTGAAAACGGCTGACTTTAAGAATCTAGGTAATCATGTAGCTGAGTTCCTTAATTCAGCATTGAGTGAGATAGATTTTACCTTTGTCGGACGATTGCTTGTCCGGGGATTTACAGCGGGTCTGGATTTCCTGAGAGGGGCACTTGGAGGTCTGAATTGGAAACTGGTTGGAAAGAGTTTCGGAGATTTCCTCCGGGGTGCTTTCAATGAGATGCAGGAATGGATTGCCGGGATTGATTGGAGTGGTGCAGCACACGCACTGTGGCAGAACACTAAGGATTGTATTGCAGGTATTGACTTTGCTTCTCTGGCACAGTCTTTCTTCAAACTACTTGGTACTGCTATGGGTGCAGCAGTAAGTTTTATTGCTACTATCGTATCTGATATCTGGAAGGATATCACCGGATATTTCCAGAAGTACCTCACGAATGATGACGGTACGAAGAAAACGGGTATCGACTGGGTAAAGGGTATCTGTAAAGGTATCGTTGAAGGTGTCAAGAGTATTGGCACTTGGATTTATGACAATGTATTCAAGCCGTTCATTGATGGCTTCAAGTCTGCGTTTGGTATTCACAGTCCTTCAACCGTTATGGCTGAACAGGGTGGATATATCGTAGAGGGCTTACTAAAGGGTATCAAGGATGGCATTGGAAATGTTCTTTCCTTTATCGGAGATTTCCTTATCGGAATCAAAGATAAGATTTCTGATGCTTGGGACAAGATCAAGTCTACGGCTTCTGAAAAATGGGGTCAGATCAAGTCCGTTCTCTCTGGTGCTTGGGAGAATATCAAAACCACTGCCGGGGATATCTGGGGTAAAATTTCCTCTACAATCTCTGGAATCTGGGGCGGTATTAAGACTAAAGCTTCTGAAACTTGGTCGGGATTGAAAACTACCATTTCTCAGAAATGGAGTGAGATCAAGACAAACACAAGTCAGACTTGGGAGAACATCAAGACCACTCTGGGGAATACTTGGCAGAATGTTAAGACCACGGCAAGTACCACTTGGACGAACATCAAAACGTCTATCAGCACTGCATGGTCTAACGTGAAGTCTAATACTTCTACAGTTTGGAGCAATATCAAGTCCAACCTGAGTACCACTTGGACGAACGTGAAAACTACCGCAGGAACTACTTGGACGAATTTGAAGTCTACCATTTCTACAGCTTGGGGCAACGTGAAAACGAACACCTCTACTGTATGGTCTGGAATCAAGTCAAGTCTGGGTACTACATGGTCTGGTGTGAAGAGTACGGCAAGTTCTACTTGGTCTACTCTGAAATCTACCATTTCTAAGAAGTGGAATGAGATTAAGAGCAATACAAGTTCTACATGGAGTACGCTGAACAGCAGCCTGAGAAGTTCTTGGAGTACCTTGAAAAGCAATGCAAGCAGTAGCTTCCAGAATATTAAGACTACGATTTCCGATAAGATCAACAGTGCGAAAAATGCCGTCAAGGATGGCATTGACCGTATGAAGTCTTTCTTCAATTTCCATTGGAGTTTACCTTCTATCAAACTTCCGCACTTTAGTATCTACGGTAACTTTAGTTTGAACCCACCATCCATTCCTCACTTCTCTGTGTCTTGGTATAAGACCGGAGGTATCTTGGAAGGGGCACAGTTGTTCGGCATGATGGGTAACACCATGCTAGGCGGCGGTGAAGCAGGACGTGAAGCAGTTCTTCCTTTGGAGAATCATACGGAGTGGATGGACACTCTGGCTTACAAGGTGAGAGCAGGGCTTACAGGTGGAAGTCAGGATTCTATTGCTGATGGAGTTCGTGAGGGTATGTATGACGCTACTGCCCGTCAGAATGAACTTCTGAAAGAGCAAAACGAACTGTTACGGCAGATCGCAAGTAAGGATTTCACCGCTGAGATCACTACAGACTCTTTCACAAAAGCTATGAACCGTAAGAATCAGAGGGATGGTAAAACCATCATCCCGGTAACAACGTAAAGGAGGGGTATTATGGCTGACTACAATCCGATACGATCCGTGAACGGTAAGGCTGTCAAGTGCCCTTCCGGTTATAAATATTCACTGAATGATATTTCAGCCAGTGATGCAGGACGAACCGAAGATACGAACATGGATAAGAAACGAATCGGTCAGTGTGTGAAGTTGGAGATGGAATGGCAGAATGTGTCCATTGAGGATGCTGCCGCTATCATTCAGGCATTTGATCCTGAGTATGTGAAGATTTGTTATCTGGATGCCAAACTTGGCAAGTACCGGACAAGCGAATTTTACACAGGTGATAAGCCTGCACAGCTTTACAATTCCCGCAAGGGAATATGGAGCAGCGTTTCATTCAACGCAATAGAAAGGTCAGGTAAGCACTAATGTATAAGGTATCACAGGAGGTCAAGAACCTCTTCAATAAAAACTACATACAGGTTGCTGACATTACCGTAAACGGTGTGAATGAGTCCTTTTCGGTTGCTGAGAATGAGATCGTTCAGGGAAGTTTGAGTATAGACCGCTACAGTGTGTCGAACTCAAAAATTGAGGTGGGTTCTGCGGTAGCTGCGGAACTCACACTCAAATTGAAAAATGATGACGGTAAGTATGACAATACCGTTTTTGAAGGTGCAGAGGTATTTGTGAAAATCGGTATCAAGAAATGGGATGCACACCGATGGGAAAATGCAGTGATCCACTGGATTCCATGTGGCTACTTTACGATTGATGAACCGCCACGGGCATTGTCCACTATCACAATTTCAGCACTTGACAGGATGATCCTGTTCGATAAGACAGTGGACATAAGCAAGCTGTCATTCCCTATGACGGTAGCTGATCTGCTGAATAAGATTTGCACCATTTGTGGTGTGACGTTAGCAACAGACATTACCCGATTGCCGAACAAAGATTACCAGATTACAGCGTACCCGGAAGGACAGGATTTAACCTACCGAACATTGCTACAGTGGTGTGCGGCACTGACCGGAACGTGTGCTTTCATGAACTATGACGGCAATCTGGAATTGAAATGGTATGAGCAGACTGATCTTACAATCAGTCCTTCCGAAAGATACAACAGTGATATGCAGGAGAACGATGTAGCCATTACAGGTATTTACTTCAAGGATGCTGCAAACACAGAGTACATTGCCGGGACGGATGATTATTGCTTGGATTTATCCAGTAACGGTCTGCTACAGGATAATGTGCAGGTGGTACTTGATACCCTGTATGTTTCCTTGAAGGGATTTTCTTACAGACCATACACAGCCACTATTAAGTCTGCACCGTATATCTATCCTATGGACATGATTCATTATGAAGATGCAAAAGGTGAGGTGCATGACACCATCATTACGAATGTGACGTTCGGGATGAATCTCAGTACCAGTATTGCAGGTAAGGGTGAGACAACCCAGAAGCAAAAATACTCTCAGGGTGGCGGTCTTACCAAACAGCAAGCAACCATTCTGGAAAAGCTGAGAGAAAATCTGGATAAGGCTATGACTGCGAAAGAACAGGCACAGCTTGAATTGAACAGACTTTTGAGCAACAGCTTGGGTCTGAACATCGTAACGATTCCGCAGGATGACGGAACACAGGTTTATTACTTCTGTGACGGTGAGACTCTTGAAAGCAGTAACATCATTTACACCTTCAAGGCAAACGGTTTTGCTTGGACAAAGAGTTGGAATGATGGAAACCCTGTATGGAAATACGGATTCAGTAAAGATGGTAATGCTATCTACAATATGTTGGCAGCTTACAAGATTTCTACTGAATATCTGGATGCAGAGTGTGTTACCGCTGAGAAGTTATCAGCAGAGTATAAGCAAAGTGTCACAACGGAAATGGAAGAAACCGTTGACGAAAAGTTGACAGATTATAGTACAACCGAAGAGACAAAAACTCTGATCGCAAATACAGGTGGAACGATCCGTACTGAGGTTGCTGAGAGTGTCAAGACCGTTACTGATATTACCAATGCAAAGATTGATGATCGACTGGCTCAGGCAAAAGATTATACCGACAGCGTACATCAAGAGATTACGACTGAGTATAGCACCAAACTGGAAGAAACATCGAAGGGCTTTAATATGTCGGTAAACTCTCTGACTGATCGTATTACTGAACAAGGTAACGAGGTGAACAGTTACCGTGAGCAGCTTCAAACCTACTTTGGTTTCAGTGAGGATGGTTTGGAGATTGGTAAGAAGGTCAACGGAGAGAAGCAGCAGTATTCGATTAATATTGACAATGAGAGGATGGGATTCTTGCAGGACGGTTCTGAGGTTGCTTTCATCCAGTATAACAAGCTGCATATCAATGCCGTAGAAGCAATGGACAGATTGTCCGTGGGTGCTGCGGCTGACGGTGGTTACTTCGATTTTATCTCTACAGAGTATGGAATGGGTGTGAAATGGAGAGCCGTTGAGAAAACCGACAATGCAAGCATTGTAAGCGTTATGAAAATTCCACGAAGGGCAAGCAAGTATGTTCCGGTAGTAGATGAAGATAACATTTTTCAAATGGAAGGGGTGAATGAGGAATGAGTGCAACAAGTAAAGATTTTGTAAATGGCATAGGTTGCTATGTGGTTGCAAAAGGTTCTGTAAGCGGTGATACCACGAAGATTTATTTTATCTGGGAAGCAAGTAAAGGTTCGGAAACTGGATCGTATGTATGGTCAGGGTGGAACAACAGTAAGTCTTGTCCGATCAAGGTGAAGATAGACGGTTCTCAGTTAAATTTGTCATGGACTAAAAACAAAACTGACAAAACGAATACAGGAGTCATGATAGTGACAAAAGCAACTTCTTCCACATTTACTGTGAGCAAGCCATTTTTCACGTTATCTTTTTATGACGGTAAACAAACCTACGAAGATACTTTTTCCATGTATGACATTGAAAATGCACCAACTACGGTTAGTGCTGATGAAATTACGATTGATGGTAGTGCATCTTCAATCGCAGAGTTTAGTAACTACCTTGGCACAAAGTCCGTAGACGGATCACTGAAAGTTACATGGAGTCTTGGAAATCACAGCTATTCAAAGACCGTGAAGAATGTCTATAGCACAAGTTATGTCATACCCGTATCTTGGCTTGATGCAATCAGTGATTCCTCACAGGCACACGGTGGAGGTAAAGTTACTGTCCAGATCAGTTATGGTACGAAAGTCTATACGACAATCTCTGCAACCTTTAATTGCATTGTGTCTGACACCTTCCTACCGACAATCAGCAGTGTCACTCTGGCAGACAAAACAAACACACCAGTCCCCGCTAGTTGGAATAAAGTGTTTGTTCAGAATCAGAGTGGTATCAGAATATCGGCTATCACCTGTGCTGCCAGTCAGGGTGCTACAGTCAAGCGTATTAAGCTGAGACTGGACACACAGTATACGGAGCAGACCTACAGTGCATCAAGCCTGCCACAGATCAACAGAATCATAAATAGTGGTTCTCTGGAATGTGAGGTAACAATCACTGATAGTCGTGGACGAACGTGTAGCAAGACTTGTACTGTGAATGTTCTTCCTTATGATATTCCGAAGTTCACACTGATTGAGAGTGACCGATGCAATAAGTCTGGTGAGATGGATAATGACGGAACTTATTTTCTCAGTCAGAGTGCAGTAGAGTTTTCCTCCTGTACCGGACTTAACAGTATCACAATCACAGCAGAGTATAAGAAAACCGATACCTCAGAATGGTTGAACAAAAAGACTATTAAGCCGGGAAGCAATGTTCTTGGTGGGGAATTGGACACTGAGTTTTCTTATGATGTGAGGTACGTTCTGAAAGATGCTTTCAGTACGGTTACTTACATAGATTATGTTTCTACAGCAATTTATCTGATGCACTTCCTACATGGAGGACGTGGCGTAGCGTTCGGACAGAAAGCAACGATGGATAATACTCTGGACTGTGCTTTCAAAGCACTGTTCCGTGAGGATGTAACGATTATGAAGAAAGACGGTACGCAGGTTTCTATGAGAGAGGTATTGGAGAAGTTGGGATTTTAAGGGAGGTGAAGGATAATGGCAAGGATCATTAAAGAGATTGAGGTAGATGTGTCTCAGCTTAACCGTTTTGCTGCGATTGTAGCAAAGCAGTACGATAAGCAGTCCCGTTTCTTGAAGGTGACTCTTCTGGATAGTGGTGAGCGTATCAAAGTGGAATCTGCATCTACCGCAGTCATCAATGCAAGACGTGAGGATGAAGTAGCAAAAACCTTTGAGGGTACAGTCAATGCAGACGGTACGGTAACTGTTCCGCTGACATACTGGATGTTGCAGCTTGACGGTACTGTAAAGTGTGATATTTCCATCATCACGGCAAACAAGACGGTACTGAGTACCACGCTCTTTGAACTGGAAGTTCAGGAAGCGGCAGCACCGGATGACTCTGAGATTGAGAAGGATGACGATTATGGTATTTTGATTCAGCTTATCGCAGATGTGCAGGCTATCAAGGATGCAGAAGCAAAACGTGTCACTGCTGAGAACGGTAGAGTTTCGGCAGAGAAGAGTCGTGTTTCTGCCGAAAATTCCAGAGTCAATGCAGAGAAAACCCGTGTCAATGCGGAAGCCGCAAGGGTGAAAGCTGAACAGGCAAGGGTATCTGCTGAAAATTCCAGAGTGGATGCTGAAAGCAAACGAGTTACCGCAGAGAAGGGTAGAGTCGATGCAGAGTCTAAGAGGGTAGCTGTTGAGACTGCAAGAGTTCAGGCAGAAACAAAGCGTCAGCAGGACACTTCAAAGGCAATCACTGATTGCAACACTGCTACCGATTCTGCATTGAAAGCGGCAGCTACTATGATGATCGTCAACGATGATACTGGGAAAACCTATCAGGGTGCAATCAAGGTGATTGGTGGTAAGCCCGTATTTGAGTATGACGAAGTTGTTACAGGATAAAGGAGGATAAGACAATGAGCAATCAGTTTGGTTTTCTCTCTGACGATACGTTTTCAGAGAAGATGGACACTATGAATCAGTTCCTTGCTGCGATTGCAACCGGACAGGGTGGTAGCTTGAAACCTACATCTTGGAATGATGTGCAGGCACTTGTTCGTAAGGGACTGGCAAGCAAGGTATTTGCGGTGGGAGATCAGTTGACCTGTCAGAGAGGTAGCACAACTCTGGTGTGGGATATCATTGGTTTTGACATTGATACCCCGGCAGACAAGCAATTCACTCACAGCATGACTTTACAGCTTCATGAGGTGTTTGATTTTGTACAGTTTAACGCCCCGGCAGCTATGTATTATGCAGAAGAGGAACTTGCCGCAGGTACATATCATGTAACTCCTAAGAACGGTTGGAGTGGTGGTATGGGTAACGGTAAGACTTACCAGTTTACTCTTGCGAAAGCAGTTCCGAAGGGTGGACAGATCGTATGGAATGGTGCTTGGGATCAAGACCCGCTGAAATACGACATTAAAACTTACGCCAGTCCTACAAGCACCACAGTTATTGAAACTGTGAAGCCCACAGAGGGTACAGGCGGTACGGAACTGACAACGCTGAACAGCGGTCAGAGAATGTGCTACGGCTCTAATAACTATAAAGAGTCTGCGGTTCGTGGATGGTTGAACAGTGACAAAGTTGCGGGTTCTGTTTGGACACCTGCTACCAATTATGATAGACCTCCTTCTTGGGTTTCCAATAAGGCAGGATTCATGAATGGAATGGATGCAGATTTCCTTGCAGTTATCGGTAAGACCACAAAGGTTACTTGTCGTAATAACGTAACTGACGGCGGCGGTTCTGATACCACAAAGGACAAGTTCTTCCTGCTTTCCAGACGTGAGTTATTCATGGGTGATGAAGTGAGCAGTGTCAAGGAAGGTGAGCCGTACCCTTACTACTCTGACTATTCTGATTATACTTCCCCGAACACGGGTGCTGATAGTAACCGTGTGAAGTATAAAAATGGTAGTCCGCAGTGGCAGTGGGAGCGTACCCCGCACGCCGGGGACAGTAACAACGTTCGCGGTGTGGACGGTACGGGTATTCTGAACAGCAACGGTGCGAACAACGGCGGTGGGGTTGCCCCGGCTTGTAACGTAATCTAAGATCAGAAATCCACCCCGTTAGGGGTGGGAAAGGAGTGAGGACAATGTCAGTACCGAAGTCAAAGAGAGGTACTTCAAAGTTGGAAGTAATCACAAAGGCAAATGAGTTGGCTACACATACCATCCATATTTGCAGTAATGAGAGTTGCTTCCCGAAGAGATACCGTTGGTGCATCACCGCAAAGATCGTGGATGCTGCGGTAGAAATCAGCCGACTTATCAATATGGCAAATTCAGTGTATGTGAATCCTGAGTCTGAACATTGGAAAGCCGACTGGGAATTACGGAGAGGATATCAAGTTCAGGCTTTGGCACAGACATATTCCTTGCTAACCATGATGGATATTGCTTACCGTACTTTCGGAATCGAAGGTTCTAAGATGGACTACTGGACAGGACTTGTAATCAATGTCCAGAATCTTCTTCGGAACTGGAAGAGGTCTGATGAAAATAGATACAAGTAAATGATATAAGGTTGACGATTGTAAGATATGTGTTTACCCCGAACGCCGGGAACAGTAACAACGTTCGCAATGTGAACAATACGGGTAATCTGAACAACAACAATGCGAACAACAGCAATGGGGTTGCCCCGGATTGTGAGAAACGCTAGTAATAAAGTAGGCATAGGCTGAAATCAATGCACTCACACAAGGAATCGTCATCCTGACCTGAATATAGTAGGGCAAAAACAGAGTGCTGATGTGATTGCCGTCCTTACGGCAGTATCACTATAAACGGCAACCAATGATTTACGGGAGAAGTATACATGATGGAATCCGAAGTGAGAGATGAAGTCTGTGACTTTGATAATCTGTACCGGGCTATGCAGCATTGCAAGAACAACGTCATGTGGAAAGACAGTGTAGCCGGGTATGTAAAGAATGGTTTGGTTAATGTTCATAAGCTAAAGGAGAGCGTAGAGAAATGGTACATATAAGTTAGATGCCTATACACAGTTCAAAGTGTATGAGCCAAAAGAAAGAGACATTGTAAGTACAAGAATCAAGGACAGGGTATTTCAGAGAAGCCTATGCGACAACTACTTTTACGACACCATGACAAAATCATTTATCTATGATAACTGTGCTTGTCAGGACGGAAGAGGAACAGAGTTCGCAAGGAAAAGGCTGATCTGTCACCTACAGAAATATTACCGGAAACACGGTACGGAAGGATGGGTACTCAAAGCAGACTTAAAGAATTTCTTCGGTAGCACCTCTCATGAACTGGCTTACTCAGCGGTAACAAAGAGGGTCAATGATGAATGGGTGAACGGAGAAATCAAGCGAATCATTGACAGCTTCAATCAAGGTGATGATCCAGAAGTAGGCATGGGTCTTGGTTCAGAAACGACACAGCTTATACAGTTAGCAGTCTTAGATGACTTCGACCATTTTATAAAAGAGCAACTTCATATTAAGCCCTACGTCCGGTACAACGATGATTTCATTATCATCCATGAGGATAAGGCTTATTTACAGGAGTGTTTGATAAAGATTGACGCTTGGATATCTTCAAGAGGTTTGAAACTGAGTCCGAAGAAAACACAGCTTTTCAAGGTGACTCAGGGTATCAAGTTTCTGGGTTTCCGCTTCCGGTTGACAAAGACTGGAAAGGTAGTCATGACATTACTGCCTGAGAAGCTATCACACGAACGGCGAAAGCTGCGGAAGTTGGTAGAAAGGGCAAAGCAAGGGTACATGACGAAGGAAGAGGTTGACAGGTGCTATGAGAGTTGGAAAGCCCATGTAGGCAATGAGAGTAGCAAGAAAAGGAAATCTCCGGGTAGGAGGGCAAGGAGAAATTGCCACAACCTCATTATCTGTATGGATCAATATTATAAGAATTTATGGAGGGAAAGCAAATGTTTGGATTTATCAGTGCAAGAGAACAGCTTGTGAAGGAGCGTCAGAAGAACGCTGCTATGCAGGCACAGATCGCAAAGGCAAACAGTGACATTGAATATCTGGCTATGATGACAGATATTGAGATGGAGCAGGAAGAGGACGAACAGGAGGTACAGGATCATGGCGAAGAAGAGTAAGTTTGAGATGGTGAAGAATTTCTATGACAACGGACTCTGGAAAGAGAAGAGAGTCAGGGACGCAGTAGTAAAGGGATGGATCAGCCCAGAGAATTTCAAAGAGATTACCGGGGAGGACTATGATGAACAGGAGGACTAAAGAGATGATGAAGGATGGAATTTGTACAGCTATCGGAGTGGTTGGAAGCGTGATTGCTTCTCTGTTTGGAGGTTGGGATGCCGCACTGGTAACACTGGTAATTTTCATGGCTATTGATTATGTGACAGGTCTGCTTGTGGCAGGTGTGTTCCATAATTCCGGTAAAACGGAAAACGGTGCTTTGGAGTCAAGAGCAGGATGGAAGGGGCTGTGCCGTAAGTGCATTACTCTTCTGATGGTTCTGGTAGCCACACGCCTTGATCTTGTGACCGGGACGAATTTTATCAGAGATGCAGTGGTGATTGCTTTTATTGCGAATGAGACTATTTCTATTGTGGAAAATGCAGGTCTTATGGGGATTAACATTCCCCCGGCAATTACATCTGCGATTGAGGTACTTAAAAAGAAATCTGACTCTGTGGATAACACAGATCAGTAAGCACAGGGGAGAGCCATTCTCCCCTCTTCACAAAGGAGTGATACATTATGACGAATCAGGAATTTATTGAACAAGTAGCGAAGTTCGTACAGAAGTATGCAGCACAATACGGGATCAAAGTACATAGCCCGATCATTGCACAGGCAATTCTTGAATCTGGTTGGGGCAATTCCAAACTTGCTGCCAGATATCATAACTACTTCGGACTCAAATGTGGTACGAAGTGGACAGGTAAGAGTGTCAATATGACTACTCAGGAAGAGTACACCGTAGGTACGCTGACTACGATCAAAGACAATTTCCGTGTCTATGATTCTATGGAGGAAGGTATCAGGGGTTACTTTGAGTTCATTCAGCTTGCCAGATATCAGAATCTTAAAGGGATCACTAATCCGAAGAAATATCTGGAAACCATCAAGGCTGACGGATATGCCACAAGTTCTACCTATGTGATAAACAACATGAAACTTATTGACCAGTACAATCTTACGAAGTATGATAAGGGGGTAACTAATATGAGTGATAGACAGAAGCCTGTTAATTGGCTTGCACAATATGTAGGAATCAAAGAAGGAAGTGCTGAACACAAAGCAATCCTGAAAGTGTTCAACGACTCTGGACTCTGCACCAGATACAAGATGACTGTCAACGATGCTTGGTGTGCTACATCTACATCTGCCGCTTTCATTGCAACTGGACTTTCCAACATCTTCCCTTGCGTGGAGTGTTCCTGTGAGAACATGATTAACCTTGCGAAGAAAGCAGGAATCTGGGTTGAGAATGATGCCTATATTCCGTCCACAGGTGACGTGATCCTGTACGACTGGGATGACAACGGTGTAGGTGATTGTACCGGATGGAGCGATCATGTAGGTATTGTAGTGTCTGTCAGCGGTTCTACAATCAAGATCATTGAGGGTAATAAGAATGACTCTGTAGGCTACAGAAACATTGCTGTCAATGGCAAATACATCCGTGGCTTCATTACTCCGAAGTTCTCTAGTGGTACTTCTACCGTAACTCCGTCTACAAAGAAATCTGTAGATGAAGTGGCGAAGGAAGTTCTTGCAGGTGCATGGGGGAATGGTGATGCCAGAAAGAACGCTCTTACTGCCGCAGGATATAACTACTCTGAGGTGCAGGCTGCGGTAAACAGACTTGCAGGCGGTAAAACTACCACACCTACAAAGTCCATTACCGAAGTAGCAAAAGAGGTGCTTGCAGGTAAGTGGGGTAACGGTGATAACCGTAAGAAGAAACTGGAAGCTGCCGGGTACAATTACTCTCAGGTTCAGGCGAAAGTCAATGAACTGGCAAAGGGCAGCACTTCCAGTAAGAAATCTGTGACTCAGATTGCGAAGGAAGTTATCGCAGGTAAGTGGGGTAACGGTACAGACCGTAAGAACAAGTTGACTGCCGCAGGATATGATTATACTGCTGTGCAGAGAGAGGTCAACAGACTTCTGTAATCACACGGTTTTCTTTCCACGTTTCTGAGGGTGTACGGTGACTGTAAAGGTATGAATCATAAGGCTTCCTGAAATCATTGGATTTGCACTCAATGGTGGAGTATTGGAAGCGTAATCCGATAACCTACCGTCTTTCGACAGGCGGTAGGTTTTTTGCGGTATAGAGGTGAGATTATAAGCAATGGTGATCTTGAATTTATCGTCCGGTTCATCCCATACTGTCACAGAATTTACGAACAGATCAATTACGGTCTGGCAGAACTCTTCGTCATTGATATCCCCTTCACGGAACTTCTCTAACCAGAAGATTACCTGCTCTTTATCAATATAGACTTGATGTGCCATTTCCTTTTTAAGCTGCACTTCCATGTCCTTCTTCTCAGTTTCAAGTTCTCCCATACGTTTTACAAGCATATCCGGGGCAGACCCGGTTTCAATAGCTTTCAGCAGATTGTTCAGAGACACGTCAACCTGCCTGATTCTGTCACGGATCACAGGGATGGGTGAATCACTCTCAATTTCCTGCTTGTTTCGATCACAGGCAATAGTAGCAATTTTTTCAATATATTCATCGGTTAGGAATGACATTGCGTCCTGTGCCACCAGTCTTTCAATCAGGTTCTTTTCCATGTTCCGCTTATTACATTGTTTATCCAGATTCTTTTTGCCGTAACACCGATAATACAAATAGCCCTGTGAGTTGCCGTCAGCGTTCATGGCACTGCCACAGTGTCCGCAGAACAGTTTTCCTGTCAGAAGGTAAGTATGCCTTGCCTTGTTTCTGGCGGGGGCTTTCTTTATCTTACCGACTCTCACCTGCACTCTGTCCCACAGGTCTTTATCAATGATTGGCGGGATAACATCTTCTGCCCGGTAGTCATGGTACTTATAGACTCCGATGTATTTCTCATTACGGAAAATCTTAGTGAAGCTGCTCTTGCCGAAACGTGTTCCCTTGGAAGTCTTGTAGCCACGGTTGTTGAACGTTCTACATATCTCGGCTACAGACTCACCGTCTGCATACATCTGAAATGCTTCCCGGACGATAGGAGCAGTGGTTTCATCAATTACCAGTTTCTTATCTACAGTCTTGTACCCCAGAGGAATAGCCCCACCGATGGAGTTGTGTTTCATGGCAGACTCCCTCATGCCCCGGTTGATCTTCTGTGAGAGTTCCGCACTGTAGAACTCAGCCATACCTTCAAGGACAGATTCAAGGATGATTCCTTCCGGGTCTTGGGTGATGTTCTCAGTGGCAGAAATAAGTTGTACACCGTTTCGTTTCAAGCGGTATTTGTAGGTGGCTGAGTCATAACGGGATCGGGCAAAGCGGTCAAGTTTGTAAACGATGACTGCATTGAAGTTTCCCTTCTCTGAATCCTTAATCATTTTCAAGAACTCTACTCGTTTCTCTATGTCCTTACTGGCAGATGTAGCACGGTCAATATACATCTCTACGATTCTGATATTGTGTCTCTTGCAGAAGTCTTGGCAGACGTGCATCTGACCTTCTATGGATTGTTCAGTTTGGTTGCTACTTGAATATCGTAGATATAGACAAGCAGTCTTAATCTCTTCGTACATGGTTCTTCCTCCATTCCTCAATGCTTATTATCCTGCAATGATAGTTTCCCCTTTTGAATCCTTTTCGTTCATACAGACTTGGATAATTCTCATGCGTCCTTCTATAGAAGCACTCCTAAATGCGGAAATCAAAATACGTTCTTCCTCAGAAAGCTGAATAGATTCCTGAATAGGGATTGTTACAGTTTCCCGGTCATCGGAATTACCTAAGAGGTAATCCACGGTACAATCAAAATACTGAGCCAATAAAGCAAGGTTCTTCTGGCTAGGATTAGAGGTTTTCAGGTTACTGGCGAAGTTCTTACCAACGTGACTTTCAGTGAAAGCAGTCGTTTTCTTTACTCCTTTTTCGGTGCATAATTCATCAATGCGTTTTAGTAATAAATCATTATTCATTCCTAAATCCTCCTAACTAGGGAATAAAATTTAAAAATTCTTCCTAAAACCGCTTGACAAATTCCTAAATAGGGATTATTATAGGTCTTGTCAACAAGAGTTGTTTACAAAATAGGGTAAAGAAAACAAGCCCTCCGGGGTTTTAATTTTGCCCCTGACGGTTTTCAATGGTTATATTGGTTCGACACCCATATTATAACCTTTGAAGAGTATTTTGTCAACTTTAGTTGATAAGCAAAATCAACGAAAGGAGGTACACGACATGGCAGAACGTGAGAACATTCGTAGCCGACTTAAAAAGCACCAGTTGACTCAGGTGTGGCTTATCAATCAGTTAGGTCTTAGAGGGATCGTTACTGATAAGACGGAAATGAGTTCCGTACTTGCCGGGACACGAAGCGGCAGTAAGGCAGATGCAATCATCGAATTGTCTCACGACATTCTTGATAAGTACGAAGAAGGTTCTGTTCTTGTTAAGGAGTGATGATGGCAGTTCCTACGATGGAAGAAAGTGCTTTGTGTTCCCAGTTGATTGAGAGAGTCAAAGACTACTTCCAGTCAGCGGAACACAAGAAAGAGTTTGAAGAATGGTACAAGACAAAGTACCACAAGGATTATGAATGGAGGAATTAACCATGAAAGAAGAAAACATTGGTGTATTAAGTGCAGGTGAGCGTTTCGGCTTCAAGGGTTTTGAATGGATCGTCCTTGACAACAACGTGGATGGCGGTGTTCTGGCAATCATGGCATCTGCTTGGAACAATGAAGAGTATAGCTTCGATGATGACGGCTGTAACAACTACGCAAAGTCAAGCCTGCGTAGAAAGCTGCTCAATGAACTGCTTCCTGTGTTGGGTGAGGATAATCTTATTCCTCATGAGGTTGACATGGTAGCTGATAACGGAGATGACCGTTACGGCACAGTCACAGATAGAGTTTTCATCCTGAGTTGTGATGAATACAGAAAGTACCGTAAGCACGTTCCGCTACTCCCTGAATGGATGTGGACTTGCACACCTTGGTATATCTCAGACGCCGGGAACAGTCACGGCGTTCGCGGTGTGAGCTATGCGGGTGGTCTGAGCAACGGCAGTGCGAACTACAGCTATGGGGTTGCCCCGGCTTGTGTATTCAATCCGAAGAATCTTAAATTGCACCGTCAGGTGCAAATGGTGGAAGCGTAATGTCCACCAACAATAACAAGAAAAATGGAAACCACTTTGAAGAAGAGTTTTGTGAACTGCTCGCCTTACATGGTTTCTGGGCACACAACATGGCACAGAATCAGGTAGGACAGCCAGCAGATGTGATTGCGGTTAAGAATGGCATCCCTGTCTTGATTGACTGCAAGGAATGTGAAACCAACCGCTTCCCATTATCCCGAATTGAAGGTAATCAGGAAGGTGCAATGACACTGTGGGAGCAGACAGGGAATGAGCATTGTTACTTCGCTATGAAGCTGAAAGACGGACGCATTTACATGGTGTCCTTCGATGAACTCATGCTGAGACAGCTTTACGGTGAGGGGACGATCACTGAAAAGGAATTTCCTCAGTACAAGACCTTTCGACAGTGGGTGGAGGAATTTGAATGATTACGGAAATCGGATCACGATTACGAATCACGAACCCTTCACCGGACATGGTTGACTGGTGTAAAAAGCATTTAGAAATACCGAACCCGGAATATCAGAAGAAAGCCAGAATGAATCTCTGGTTGGGAGATACACCCAGAATCCTTGTAATGTATGAGGTTGACGGTGACTCAGTAATCATCCCGTTTGGGTGTTTACGATCAATCCTTCCGCTTCTGGAAGGGGACGTGAAGAAACTCTTTGCCGAACAGGTAAAGGTAGATTATAAGGGAGCGAAAGTACCGCTGTATGACTATCAGGAGGAAGCTGTAGGAGCAATGATTATCAATCACTATGGAATCTTACAGTCACCTGCGGGGTCAGGTAAGACGCAGATAGGCATAGCCCTTGCGTGTGCCATGCAGCTTAAAACACTTTGGCTCACCCATACAAAAGACCTGCTGACCCAGAGTAAGAACAGGGCAGCACAGTATATTGACAAGTCACTTCTGGGGACTATTACAGAAGGAAAAGTCAATATCGGAGAGACAATGACCTTTGCAACCATCCAGACGATGTGCAAGGTTGACTTGGATCAGTACCGTGACACATGGGACTGCATCATTGTAGATGAATGTCACCGGGTAGCCGGGACACCTACAGCAGTAACCCAGTTTAGTAAGGTGCTGAACACACTCAGGGCAAGACATAAATATGGATTGTCTGCAACCGTCCATAGGGCAGACGGACTGATAAAGGCTACATACGCTATGTTGGGACACGTTATCTACACAGTCCCGGATGAAGCTGTAAAGTCCAGAGTCATGACGGTAGATGTACAGCCGAAAGGTACAGGCGTGAAACTTGATTCTGCGTTTCTGAATAGTGATGGAACGATCAACTATTGCAAGATGATTACTTACCTTACTTCTCATACAGACCGGAATCAGCTTATCATAAATGACCTTGTAGGCAACCGGGAGCATTACAACCTGATCCTCTCCGAGAGAGTGGATCATCTGAAACTTCTGTATGAAGGACTACCCCCGGACTTGAAATCACAAGCTGCTGTAATTGATAGCAGCATGACAACGAAGAAGAAAAAAGCAGAGCGTGAGCAGGCTATTGAGGACATGAGGACAGGCAAGAAACGATACTTGTTCGCATCGTACTCACTGGCTAAAGAGGGACTTGATATCCCACGGTTGGACAGGTTATACCTGACAACTCCACAGAAAGATTATGCGGTAATCGTTCAGAGTGTTGGACGTATCGCACGAACCTTTGAGGGGAAAGAACAACCGATTGCTTATGACTATGTAGACTTCATCCGGTCACTGGAAAAGTCGTTCAAGAAACGATGCACCAGTTACCGAAAATGTAACTGTAGAATTTTGGAAGGAGAATAGCCATGAAGAATAAAATTTTGAAAGCTATAGCTTGGGCGGTTAGCCTTGTATGGATTGTGTCAGCTTGTCTTATTGATTCAGATTCATGGATTCCCTTCATCGTGTGTGTAATCTGTGAAATCTATATGATGCTATTCTCCTACGCAAATGATTGGTTTGGAGATTACCCTTATGAAGATTAGTGAAGAAAGTGCAAGACACCTTAATACAGCCATTCTTCTGATGGAAGGAGTCAAGGAAAGTCTGAGTGCCGAACCGGATAAATGGGGATGTATTCCACCAGAACATTCAAGAGAGTCTATCCATCGTAGATGTGTGCAGGCACGACAAGAACTCCTGCAAGTGCAAAAGGCTCTAAGGTAGGTGATCTCATGGTTGAGGGAACATACATATTCGACTGTGAGGTATTCGCTTATGATTGGCTCTTTGATTTCAAAGATGTTGTCACAGGCGAACACATCTCCATCTGGAACGACAACGATGCTGTAATAGCATTTATGGAACGTGACCCGTTCTTAGGCGGGTTCAACAATAAGCACTACGATAATTTCATATTAAAGGCAGTCATGTGTGGCTTTACACCGGAAGAGGTGAAGAAAGTCAATGATCTTATCATTCAGGAAGAGTTAAGCGGATGGGATATCCCGTCACTGAAAGAGTACAGAGTATTCTTTGACAGCTTTGACCTGAGAGATGATTGTCAGGACGGAATCTCACTGAAAGCTATTGAAGCACACCTTGGAATACCGATTGAGGAAACTGGGGTTGACTTCAACATTGACCGCCCATTGACGGAGAGTGAGAGAAGAAGGACTGAATACTACTGCCGATATGACGTAGATGCTACGGAAATTCTCTGGAAACTGAGACAAGGATATCTGGATAACAAAGTTGCTGTAGGAGCGAAGAGAGGTCTGACAGACCGTAAGGCAATGTATATGACAAATGCCAAACTGACAAGCGTGTACCTACAAGCTGAGAAACCGGAGAAACCTTGGACGGATGAAAGGAATTACCAATACCCGGATAAGCTGCTTCGGCAGTATATTCCGCAGGAAATATTTGATTTCTTTGATCGACTGCATGATCCTAACGTACCGGACATTGACCTGTTTGGTGGTTACGATCAATACGGTAGGAAGATTAAGGGTGCAAGCATTGAATTTAAAATAGGTGATTGTGTTTGCACCATAGCCTACGGAGGGATTCATGGAGCAATCCCGAACTATGTAGAGGTAGCAACGGAAAACCGTTCAATCCGAAACAAGGACGTAGGTAGTTACTATCCACATCTTATGACTGTTCCACTTTCAGCAGGTCAACAATACGGGTTCTGTAGCAGGAACATACCGTCACCTCAGATTTTCGTGGATATGTTGGAAGAGAGAATGAAAGCAAAGAAAGCCGGGGACAAGAAAACGGCAAATGCCCTGAAACTGGTAGCGAACACCTCTTATGGTGCAATGCTCAATGGTAAAAACGGAATTTCCTATAACGATCTCTATGATCCACTCATGGGACGTTCTGTATGTATCACAGGGCAGCTACTTCTTCTGGAACTGTCAATGCACCTTGTAGCAGAGTGTCCTACCTTGAAGATCATTCAGCTTAACACGGATGGTATCATGGTAAGTTTTGACAAGTCTGACGAAGCAAAATGGCAGGAGATTACGCAGGAGTGGCAGGACAGAACAGGTTTTGAACTGGAAGAGGATTTCATTCAGAAAATCGTTCAGAGAGATGTGAACAATTATGTAGAAGTTCCGGTGGGTGGCAGCAAACCGAAGGTCAAGGGTGGCAATCTGGTAAGAGGGATCTTAACCAATGCCAACATTGATTTTACGACAATGGGCTTACCTGCATGGGACAACATGAGTGGCGGTGCTTGGAACATCAACAACAATGCCTGCATCGTGGCTACAGCAATGAAAGAGTATTTTGTGAACGGGACTCCCCCGGAAGAAACCATTGCAGCAAGCAATAATATCCTTGATTTTCAGGTGATAGCGAAAGTCGGAGGTAAATATTCTGGATGCTACCAGTTAATAGGTGGTGAGAAAGTTCCGGTACAGAAGGTCAATCGTGTGTACGCCTGCAAGAATAAAGGTTATGGAAAGATTTATAAGACTCACGCCACTACCGGAAAGGACGCAAAAGTTCCCAGTCTGCCAGATCACTGCATAGTAGATAACAATAATGAGTTGTCCATAGACGTTGTGGACAGAGAATGGTATGTCAAACTGGCAAAGGAACAGATACGGAAGTTTTTAGGTGTGAAAGCACCACGGAAGAATACTAGAAAAATAAATTCGCTAAAGAAAAAGTCATTAGCGTTGTTCAATTAAGGAGGACAAGAACATGGAAAGTTCAGCAAAAAAAAAAATGGTAACAGCAGAAGAGTTTGACGCAGCAGTAAAGCAGGTTATTCACGATCAGGTGAGTGATCCGAAACTGGATGGGATGGGAAAACTGCTCATTCCGCTGACAGGTGCTATTTTCGCAAAAGATGTTAAGAAGATTCTGTTCGGGGAAACCGAAGAAAATAAGGAGGACTAAGACTATGAAATTTCATGAAGTGAGCAAGGCTATGGATGAAGGTAAGAAGATTAAACTGAAAGACTGGGACAACGCCTACTGGTATAAAAAGGGCGGTATCATTGTCAACCATGACGAAGAAGGTCTTGAATGTGATACAAGAGAAATCTTCCCATTTGATTTAATGTGGGTAGCAGACGGTGACTGGGAGATTGTTGTTGAAAATCTGACTCCGATGAATTTCAAGGAAGCGTTCAAGCTGATGAAGCAGGGATATCCGGTGAAACTTCCGTCTTGGGGTGGTTACTGGTACTGGGATGCTGCAAAGGAAACTATCGTAATGCACACGAAGGATGGCAGAGAATTGGATATCCGTGAGACTAAGAGAGTTGAATACACCACTCTGAACATTCTTTCCGATGAATGGGTGCTTGCAAGCACTAAGAACTGCCCTGCAATGGGTGGTGAAGCTACTTTCTCCTTCGGGGAAGCAATCAAGTATCTGAAACGTGGACACAAGGTAGCCCGCAAAGGATGGAACGGCAAGAAGCAGTACATTCAACTTGCAAGCGGAATCTCTTATAAAGCACCTACCGGAGATATCGTGAACTGTGAGCATGATGCAATCGGTAATATGGCTGTAGCTTTTGTCGGAACTTCCGGTGTGCAGATGGGTTGGCTTGCTTCTCAGGCAGATATGCTTGCCGATGACTGGGTATTCGCAGAATAAGGAGGATTGGCTATGTTTTATCTGTTAGGAGTTATCATCGGGCTTGTAATCAGTTTTCTGATTACTGCCCTGCTGATCTGGATTCTGGCAATGTGTTTTGGTTTCCTGTTCACTTGGAAACTGGCACTGGGAATCTGGGTTATCTATCTGATTATCAAGAGCATTTTTACAAGAAATTAAGGAGGATCAATAACAATGGCAAACATTTATGAAGGTATGAACGTGAGACAGAAACTTGCAAAGGCAAGATTGCAGTTCCTTAACCAGAAGGTTAAGAAGTCCGGTAAGAATATGCACTTGGAGTTCAAGTATTTTGAGTTGGAGGACATTGTACCTCCTGCAATCAGAATCTTTGCCCGTGTAGGACTTACTACTGACATTGACTTCACCGATGAAAACGGTGCTGTCATGAGAGTCTACAACACGGATAACTCTGAGGAAGCACCTATTGAGTTCCGTGTTCCGTACCGTGAGGTTAAGCCTATCGTGAGCAATGCAGGTAAGGAAGTAACCAATCCGATGCAGGCACTTGGTTCATCCATTACATACCTCAGACGTTATCTCTGGATGGCAGTTCTGGATATCACTGAACCGGATGACATTGACGCTACTCTTGGTTCTGAACCGGAAGAGGAAGAACCGGAGATTGAAGCACCGAACCCGGAAAAGGCAGAGACTGAGAAGAAGTCTCAGAAAAAGCAGAAAGCCCCGGCTACACCTGCGGAACGTAAGGAAGCAAAGGAAACTCTGACTGACACTGAGGGACAGGCTGATGACTTGCAGATTGCAGCACTGAAAAATGCTTGTAAGGAACTGATGGAGAAAGACCCGGATCAGGAGGATTTTGTTCAGCAGATTGCAATGAAAACCAACGGCTTTACTCAGGTAACACGTTTTCAGTGTGAGGAACTTATCAAGAATCTTGGTGAGATGATCGCAGCTTACAAGACGGAGGGTTAATGTATGTCAGACAATGTGAATCATCCATCTCATTATGAAACCGGGAAGTTTGAGTGCATTGACGTGATGGTAGAGACTCAGGGCGTACAGGCAACGAAAGATTTCTGTTTGTGCAATGCCTTGAAGTATATCTACCGTCACAGACGGAAGAACGGTCTGGAAGATATTCAGAAAGCAATCTGGTATCTGAATAAAGCCGTAGAGTTGGATGGACAAATTAAGGAACTGATTGACTGTAGAACAATCGGGGAAAGCGAACCCCGTTACATGGAGGGCAGAAGTAATGAGGAAATTTGAGAGAATGATCGCAAGAGCGAATATGAAACGTGCAGGATATACCCGTCTGAATAAGAAGGGCGGGGACGGCAGAAGCACTTTTGCAAAGCTGTGGAAGCAGTACATTTAAGAAGGAGGACAGTTCTATGAAGTGGAATGACGATAAAACCATCACGATTACACCACCTGCGAAACCGAAGAAGATCACAGGTACACGATTTGCAGCTATCATGGGTCTGAATAAGTGGACAAGCCCGTTCAATGCGTGGTGTGCAATTACCAGAACCTATGAAGAACCGTTTGAGGACACAATCTATACCATTGCAGGTAAGACGATTGAGCCGAAGCAGGCAGAGTATATGAAAACTGCATACTTCATGAGTAATCTGATTACGCCTACAGATGTGTACGGTGAGGACTACTTCAAGAAAACGTGGGGAGATTTCTTCCGTGATATACCGATCTTCGGTGGTATGTGGGACTACCTTCTTGTAGACAAGGAAGGTAAGCCACAAACGGTATTGGAAATGAAAACCACGAAGAGGTCTGAGGACTGGGTAGAAGATGTACCTGAGTATTACGCTTTACAGGCTGCACTTTATGCTTACCTCCTTGGAGTCGATGACGTAATCATGGTGTGTTCGGTTCTGGGTGAGAAGGACTATGATGACCCGGCAGCTTATGAGTGTAAAGCTGAGAATACTTTCGTTCGTCCGTTTAAGGTGTCTGAGAGATATCCGAACATGAAGAAAACGATCACGCAGGTTAAGAAATGGTGGAAAACTCATGTAGAGGGCGGTGTATCTCCGAAGTATGATGAAAAGGCTGACGCTGACATTCTGAAAGTGCTGAGAGATAACAACCTCTCCCCTGACTCCGATCTGGACGCAATGGTGAAGGAAGCCGAAGGGCTTATGCTTCACATCGAAGAGGTCAATGCAACTGTAGCTGACGATGAAAAGCGTCTGAAAAAGCTGAAAGAACTGATTAAGGAAGCAAGTATGAGCCAGTTCAAGCCGGGTGATAAGACTGTTACGATCACAGGTGGCAGCTATGATTTTGTCACTACCGTCAGCATGAAGAAGAAACAGGATTTTGATACAGAAGCAATGGAGAAGGACGGTGTGCTTGATAAGTACATGACTGAGACTGAAAAGCCTGAGTACCGTTTCACTCCAAAGCGAAGAAAGGAGTCCGCATGATTAAATATCTCAGTTTGTTCAGCGGAATAGGTGCTTTTGAAAAGGCTCTGGACAATATCGGAGTCAAGTACGAACTGGTTAATTACTGTGAAGTTGACAAATATGCCAGTAAAGCATATTCGCTGATACATAACGTACCGGAAAGCATGAATCTGGGAGATATTACAAAGGTGGATGAAACCAAACTTCCTACTGAAATTGATCTTATGACCTATGGTTTTCCATGTCAGGATATTTCTTCTGCCGGATTGCAGAAGGGTCTAAGAAATGAGGACGGAAGTAAGACAAGAAGCGGATTGTTCTTTGATGCTATCCGAATTATGAAGCATTGTAAACCACTAATTGCTATAGCTGAAAACGTAAAAAATCTTACAAGTAAGCGTATGTCCGGTGTGTTTGATACAGTGTTATCAGAGTTGGAAGATGCAGGATATAACAATTACTGGCAAGTATTAAATGCTGCCGATTATGGTATGCCACAAGGGAGAGAGAGAGTATTTATCATATCAATCCGTAAAGATATTGATGACCGATCTTTCCATTTTCCACCTGTAATACCTCTTACAAAGTGCATGGGTGATTATCTGGATGATAATGTACCGTCAAGTTTCCTTTTATCTGAAAAACAGCTATCCAAAATTGAAGTTTCAAACTTCCAACAGGAGAAGCGAAGAATACAGGATAGGGGGGGGATTTGCATGACTCTATTGGCAAGAGACTATAAAGACCCTAAATGCGTACAGATTGCAGACCTCCATTACTACAACATGGATATGCCGAATCGCATTTACTCCCCGGAAGGAATTTCACCAACACTTAAAACCGTAAGCGGTGGCGGTGGCGGTGGTGAGGTAAAGGTATTGAAGAACAAATTATACCGAAAACTTACACCTAAAGAATATTTCCGCTTGATGGGCTTTTCAGATTCAGATTACCAGATTCTTGTAGATAACGGTATTTCAAAATCACAGCTTTATAAGATGGCAGGTAACTCCATTGTGGTTACTGTTTTGGAAAATCTGTTCAAACAGATTTATAAACCAGTTACTCAGAGTATTGCTTCTTTGAAGCAACAATCTCTGGATATATTAAATAACATTTAAGGAGGACTATTACAATGGCAAAGATTGGACTTACAGAGGGATTTACACTGATCCCGGAAGGAACTCATGTATTCAAGATTACTGAGGTCAACTACAAAGAGGACTTCGGTAAGATGGAAGTGGTTATGCAGACCGCAAAGGGTCAGAAGCATATCGAGAGATTTTCTCTCCTGAATAAAGACGGTGAACCGAATCAGGGCGGTCTTAATGCGTTCAGCTATTTTGCTAAAACGGCACTGGATGACTTCACTGTGAAGGACATTGACGATCAGGAGTTGGTTGGACACTTTATCCGCTGTGAAGTTGAGCATGAGGAAGTCGAGAGCAACAAAACACCGGGCAAGATGCTCAAATTTGCAAGACTGGGTGACAAGGAAGCGGCTTATGGATTTGATGAAGAGGAAGCTGCCCCGGCAGCACCGAAGCAGAGCAAGCCTGCACAGGCTGAACCTGCAAAGCAGGAAGGTAAGAAACCTGCGGCATTTGATCTTGGCAGTCTGCTTGGTTAAGTAAGTGACCTGCGGAGAGGGAGAGATGTTATCTCAAACTCTCCAATGGTTATATTAAAATATTCTCAAAATGGAGGATTGAAGATGAACACGAACGAAAGAATTAAGATTTTCAAGTCCCTGATGGGTCAGGCGTTCAGCAAGGAAGAGGTGGACTACTTTGTAGCTATTTTCAGACGGATGGGTTATTTCACTGCCCCTGCTTCCACGAAGTATCACGGCAATTATGAAGGTGGTTTGTTCGATCATTCCCTTGAAGTGACTAAGAGTCTGCTGCATCTTACCAAACACCTGAAACTTCACTGGAACAGCAAGAAGAGTCCTTATGTTGTGGGTATGTTTCATGATCTCTGCAAGTGTGATAACTACATTCACAACGGAGATGGAACGTACAGCTACAATCCGAATGTCACCATTCTCGGTCATGCTGAGAAGTCTTTGGTACTTCTGGCAGCGAATGAGATTGGCGTAACTGAGGAAGAGAAAGCGTGTATCAGATGGCATATGGGAGCGTTCGATGACAAGGAAAACTGGGACAAGTACGGAAAGGCTATTGAGAAATTCCCTAACGTCTTGTGGACTCACACGGCAGATATGATGGCTGCCAGAATCAAAGGTATTTAAGGAGGAAGCACTATGAAGAAAGTAGTTGCTGTAGTGATTGCTACACTTATGGTGGCAGTGCTTATGACAGGATGTACGGAATCTGAGCAGGTTTCGTATAACATCGGTAAGGAAGCTGACAACTTCAATGTAACCCGTAAACTGACCGTAATCAATGCCAGAACCGATACGATCTTGCTTGAAATGGAAGGTACATTTTCTCTCAGCAATAATTCAAACAACGAACTGGAAGTTATCTGTGAGGTTGGAGATGGCAAGTATCAGAAACATTTTGTATATCTGAACGATGACACGATGTATGTAGTGGAAGATATTTCCGGTGCAAATGTTGACAAGTACCATTATGAAATCAACTTCCTTCCTGAATACGGTGTCAAAGTTACTCACAAGGATTAAGGAGAAATTACTATGGGAGCATTACTTGAATTTATCGGAGGTTTTATTACAGGTCAGATTTTCCTGATCTGTGTAGCAGTTATTGGTGCAGGCAGAGAAGATAAGGAAGCACCGACTAAAGAAGAGTGGAAACAGGAGGACTAAATCATGATTATTACAGGTATGGATCACTTTCAGAGTGTATGCAAGAGAAAACTGGTGGAATGGTATCACAAGAATAGACCGGAAGTTGACATTGATATGAGCAATGTGTTTGTAGTCTGGTCTTGCAAGACTTTACAGAATTACAAATGCCTTGCATCTACCACAATCAGTGGTGATGGTATTTACGCTGAGTATACTTTTAACGGAGATAAGCAGGAGATGTATGAGGATGTTTACGGCAAACTCACCAACACCTGTATCACACAGGAATAAGGAGGACTAAATCATGACAGGTAAAGAATATCAGGAACTTGCAATTAGAACTTGCAGTATTCCTTACGATCAGAAAGAAGATAGACTGTTTCATGCCGTGTTCGGTCTGAACAGTGAAGCAGGAGAGGTTGCAGGAATCTTGCAGAAGAAATATCAGGGGCATGAAGTGAACCTTGAACACATAGAAAAGGAACTTGGTGACTGTCTCTGGATGATCGCAGAAGCGTGTAATGCACTGGGAACGGATATTGATACAGTCATGCAGATGAATATTGACAAGCTGAAAGCCCGTTACCCAGAAGGGTTTACAGTAGAAAATTCTCTGCATCGTAAGCCGGGAGATATCTAATGCGATATCACAACATTACTCAGGATGACATGAATAACGGTGACGGACTCCGGGTAGTCCTCTGGGTTGCAGGATGTGAACATCACTGTAAGGGCTGTCAGAATCCGGTTACATGGAATCCTGATGACGGTTTGGTGTTTGATAAGAGAGCTTTTAATGAAATCATGAAAGCACTGGAAAAACCGTATGTGGCAGGTATTACTTTCTCCGGTGGTGATCCGCTTCACCCGCAGAACCGTGGAGCAGTATTCTCCATCATGAAAGCAGTACAGAAGAGATTTCCGAAGAAAACAATATGGGTCTACACCGGGTATACATGGGAACAGATTCTTGCAAACAAATATCTGCTTGCAGCAGTCAAGTATGCAGACGTACTGGTGGATGGACGCTTTGAAGAAGAGTTGAAGGATGTCAATTATCACTGGGCGGGCAGTACCAATCAGAGAGTGATTGACGTACAAAAATCATTACAGAAAGGAGAAGTGGTCTTACATGAAAGTAATTAAGAAAGACGGAACACTGGAAGAGTTTGACGGTGAAAAGATCGTAAACGGTGTTAACAAGTCTGCTTCCAGAGTCATGATTACACTGGATGATACAGCATTTCATGAAATCGTTGGTGCGGTACTGGAAGTGATCGAAGAAAAAGGACTTACTGATATCCCGGTTGCCGTGATGCACAACATTGTGGAACAGGTACTTGATAAGTACGATCCACGGATTGCTACATCCTATCGTAACTACAGAAACTATAAGCAGGACTTTGTTCATGTGTTGGACAGGGTATTCCAGAAATCGCAGGTTGTTAGATTTCAGGGAGATAAAGAGAACGCAAACACGGACTCAGCACTGGTGGCTACAAAGCGTTGCTTGATCTTCAACGAACTGAATAAGCGTCTGTACCGTAAGTTCTTCATGACTCAGGAAGAGTTGCAGGCTTGCCGGGACGGTTACATTTACATTCACGATCAGTCCGCAAGACTGGACACTATGAACTGTTGCCTGTTCAGAGTCAATGAGGTTATGAAGGGTGGCTTTGAGATGGGGAATATCTGGTACAACGAACCGAAAACGCTTGATGTGTTCTTTGATGTACTGGGTGATATCATCCTCGCAACCGCAAGTCAGCAGTACGGAGGATTTACAGTACCGGAAGTTGACAAGTTGGCAGCACCTTACGCTGAGAAATCTTATAAGAAGTATGTGGATGAATACATGGAAATTCGCAATCAGCAGACCTTCACGCAGGAAGTTCATGAATGGGCTATGCAAAAGGTAGAAAGAGATTTTGAACAGGGATTTCAAGGAATTGAAATGAAGCTGAACACTGTGGGATCATCCCGTGGTGACTATCCATTTATCACTATGACCTTCGGTCTGGCTACGGATCGTTTCGGTAAAATGGCAAGCAAG
>ULVW01104312.1_pt1 | contig 38718 bp, 42 predicted proteins | sample 1959801 | NCBI WGS metagenome assembly ULVW01 (sample SAMEA4835796, study PRJEB28245) | human gut metagenome | biome: gut microbiome; material: fecal sample | place: Denmark | collected 2008
CTCCCAGGGCAGTCAGCCCTGCAATGACGCTGCACATCTCAATCTCCTCCCTTCTCTTCGGATCGTTCTGGATGGATGACGAACGGCAGGAAGGTCTCCCCGTTCTTGATAATCTTCGCGGACGCATCAAATGACGCGCCTACCCACTGGAGCCATCGGATGGCGTCGTCGTTGAATGCGCCCACCATGTTGTAGAGTGAGCCGTATCGCTTGGCCCACTCATGCAGGATGGTCCTGGACTCTTTGGCGAACGAGACGGTGTACCGCTTGATGAGGTCCGTCCCGAGGCACCAGATCAGGGCGTGTGTCCGCAGGCCCTCGTCGTTGCGCTTCGGCTGTACGCCCCAGACGGCGATGATGTTGCCGCTCTTCGTGGTGGCGTACTGCAGCTCGTAGCTCCAGTCGATGGATTCCTGCACTTCTCGCTCGACGTCATTGGTGAAAGCCAGGATCTCGCGCCGGTCGACCTCACGCAGATTCTTCGCCAGATCCCGTGCCAGGCCGTAGGTTTCTTCGCCCTCGAGGATCTCCGGCCACTCAAGTTTCCAGATAGTATAGGTCTTGTGGTTCTCTTTAACCAAGGAATGTCACCTCTCTTATGATGGCCGACAGTGTAAACGGATACGGCGTCTCATGGTAGATGTATGTCCGGCCCTCTGTATTGACGCCGTTCGCTGGTATGTTGACCACACGATCCCCCGTCACGAGTACATCCTCTCCCAGTTCCAATCGATGCGGATCATAAATAATTTCTTCAAGATTCTCCGCACCCGTGCCAATCCATCCACCAAAGCTATTCTTGAGTCGCAGGATTGCCTTTGTAACAGATTTCTCTCGGCCCTGTACTGTACCACTTTCTGTAGCACCAGCATCCCAATTCGGCTGCTCGAGAATCATCGTATACGGCAGGCCGATAACCATACGCTGTGCTTTGACATCGGCCGGCAATGTGACCTTGCCATCTTTTACTGTCAACGGATCATACAGATACCCATCCGCCAGCGCCCTTACAGTCTTGCCTTCCAAGTGCTGCAGCCCCGTAATTGTCCCTGCCGCCTGATCTAGATCGTACACGACAGCAGCATCTAACATGACATAATCCTGCTGCGACCTTGAGACATGGTCCTGGTCAAATCGCTCAATATATCGGACAGTCTGGCCATTCACATGACGCTTAATTACTACATATACTGCATCCGCACTGCCACTGTTCACCGACGCTACACTTTCAAAAGCACCGTCTGTCACTACATGCGACCAGGCATACACCTTTTGCTCGATGACATAGGTCAGCAAGAGCAACACTCCATCCGAGCGGACAAAATACAATAGCGAGTCCGGGTCCTGAGCAAAAGCATCATCCAAAATCGTATGACCATCAATGAGGTCCTTTGCCAGTAGAGTCAGGTCTACACCCATATAGGCATCTGTGTTGTAATCATAGCCAATATCTCGCACGACGGATCCACGCCGCTGAATATAGACCACACGATTGCCAATACGGATGGGTGCCACATCATTGACACCATAGTTCTCCTGATTTCTCGGTGTGATATTCGATGGTGTGACCGTCTCACTGCCAGAGATGGTCCAGGAACTCCCTTCCGTGAACACGACAAGATCATTGCCTGCATCCATGTGCTTGATTGCGCAGGCCTTACGGCTCAAGAGATCAGCCGTCACCGCGCTGTCATCTGTGACGGTACCGCTTTCTTTCTTCACATCAAAGTTCTCATAGTCTCCGGACTTGCTCATCCAGACACGCTGCGGCTCGCCCAAGCTGCCTCCGAAGACCAGCCTATCCTGGAAGAATGTTGCACAGCACGGATATCCATTCGTCTGATTCCATGCGTCCCAGTACCAATCCGCTGTATCCATCGTACCGCCTAGGGATTTCAGCACAGTTGCCTGTGCATTCTTCGCATCGATTACCCCAGTCAGCTTCACATAGCCAGTATGCGTATATGGATACGCCGAAAGACTGGCCTTGCACGTCCCGCTCGTCACTTCCGCCCGCACGCGCATCCATGTATAATCTTCTACATCGCCCGATTCCGATGGGTTGTAGTCATCCGAAGACGTATAGCTGCGAAGCATCTTCCATGGGCCATCTTTCGAATCTGCATATTCTACATAGGTCGTTCCCGTCCATGTACCATGCGTAATGACCTTCCATGTCTTACCAACCATGATGCCGGAACTCGTCCCATTGGACACGCTTACTTCTTTACCGTCTACATACTGCTCCATCTTGATGGTCTCGCCGACCTGCTCCGTCTGGAACATATCCTGCGTCGCAGTCAAAGTGATGCTCCCATCAACGTCTGACGGTGCCAACTTACAATCTACATCCTTGTTGACGTCGCAGAATGGCGGCATGTCCCATACGGCTTCTTCTATTGTCCATTTTTTTTCGGCGTACCGAGACAGTTTTTGCACTGGATGAGTACCCGAGCAGATATACATGACGTCCACCGATTGTGTGAACCGCAGCCTAGAAAGTTCCGTTTCCGAAAACGGCGTTGTCAGCTCTACCCCGAGATAAACCCCATCCCGCCAAATCCGCAGATACTTATCGCCGAATTCCAGCAGATACGATAGATCCGCAAGAAAATCAAACTCCTGCAGCATGACTCGCTTTCCTGGATATTTTACGGAGCCACAGTACACCAGGCCTGGTCTTTTCCGGACTGATCCATACGGACGTATGATTGCGTTCTCCGCCTGCTTGAGTCCAAGCTGATACTTGTCCAGGTCAATGCGATTTGAAACATCTTCTGACAGCTCGCCACCAGTGAAAGCCGGTTGGATTGCATAGTACGGTTTCATACCCATCCCCCCTCTACTATATGAATCGGGCATCGCTGTACTGATGTGGATACCGAGTGCGTCGCTCCCGCTCTGTCGCATCCTGGTATCTCGCCAGATCTACCGCCTGTTGTGCCAATTGCAGGTGGATGCTCTGTAGCTCCGTGTTACCCGTCATGACCATTGCCAGCGCACTGGCCAATAGATGTGCCAATGCATCGATAAATTCTTCGCTGAATTCCTCCGGCCCCTTGATATCTGCCGTATAGTCCGCATAAGCAATCGCTACATCTGTTAGGACTACCCTACCGACCATTCCCAGCTGAGACACTGAGAAGTCCTGACGTGATTCCCAGCGGTTTCCCGCGTGCTCTTCATCAAATACGAATCGCAAGGCCAAGCAGTCTTCCGGATATGCATATGCGTAGGCGTATCCAGGAGCTCGCTCATCTAGCAAAGCCAGCTTCCCGATCTTACCGGCAAAGCCCCACGGATACATACGCAACAATCGTCTCCGCAAGTGGTCATAGTTAATCTTGCATTGCTTCGCTTCCTTTGTCATCTCATCCAGCGAATTGATGCGGCCACAATTCAGGAACGACAGGGCCATATTGCAGATATCGATGCTGTTCATTCTCCTCGCCCCTCACTTTTTCTTGATGACAAAAGGCCGGGCCCTGCGGGGTCCGGCCCTTGCTTACCAGTCGATATCGTCGTCGAGCACGAGGCCCGCGGTCAAGGTTCCTTTGCTGTAGGTCGATGTAACCGTCAGGCGCAGGTAGCCAAGATTGCCGCGCGGCACGTCGGCGGCGAGTGGCACGGCGGTGTAGGTCGCCAACGTCTTCGGGGACTTGAAGTCCGACGTGGCGGATGTCTCGAGTTTGGTGGTCAGGGTGCCGGTCCCTGCATCCTTCGTGACTGCTGCCACGAGGTGGAGGGGACAGCCCGATTCACCTGGGCCCACATGCACGATGTCCGACGTCAGATCAGAAGCCGACAAGGCTTTCTTGTTGAAGAAGGTATTCTCTTTATCCAGAATCATGATGGTCCTCCTCTCTTACGCCGTCGCGACGGCCGCTTCCGTCTCGCTGATCGCATCGCACTTCTTGATAGGGATGCCGGAGAGGTAGAGCTGCGGGATGCCGCCCATGAGTTCCTGACGCGTGATGTAAGCGTTATTCTTGTCATTGAGGTAGATCTCAAAGAAGTCGAAGAGTGCCGGCGACACGTAGAGCACGACTTTCTTATCGCGGCCCTGCAGGTTGCGGATGCGGTTCTTCGCGTAGATGAACTGGTTGACGAGCTTCTTGCTGTCAGCTGCCGTCAGACTGGACAGCTTCGAGACGTCGATGTTGCGGACGAGTGCATTGGCACGGATGTCCTGCACAGCCATGCCGACCTTCCAGGAAAAGAGCGTCGTGACGGCCTGGTATTCCTTGCCGTCGGCATCCTGTACGGTCTGCTCGCCAAGGTCACGCTGCTGCAAGCCAGCCTGCGAGCCTTTCGGGTAGATGCCGGTTGTCGCGTAGGTGCCCCAGCCGACGAAGAAGGCCGAGGTGTTCGTGTTCGTACCTGCTGTGCCGCCCGCGATGACCTGGTAGCCTGCGTCGTTCTTCTCGCCACCGATGGTGTCGTAGCGGGCTGTCAGGCCATTGAAGGTGTCGAGCGTGTCGTCCGTGTTGCCGTAAAAGATATTGGCTGCCACAGCGTCTGTAAAGCCGCCGACGAAGGCTGCATCCTCACTACGGCGAAATGCCTCGCGGTTGCGTGCCAGTGCCAGTTCCTCGATATCGATGCAGGAGCGGTCCTCGAGGATGATGCATGTATCCTGTACCTGGCGCGTGCTGCTCTTGTGGCGGGCAACACCGGCGTTGATACGGCGAATGGACGGCGTCGGCATGGAAGCGCGGACTGTCGTGCGGTTGCCCGTCGGCAGGTTGCCTTCCTTCCAGACGATGTCGTCCATGATTGGATTTGCGTTGAGCAGGGCCTCGATGATGTAGGCGATATTGCCGTCGGGGTCCACTCGCTTCTGCAGGTCGCTCAGTGTGAGCGCCTGGGTTCCCAATAATGCCATGATGAGTTCCTCCTTCTGTGCTATTAGTATCTGCTGAAGTCTGTGTTCGGATACAGGGTCTTCTCGTGTGCGCCCTCGCCCATATGCCCGGGGTCTTCGCCAACCAATTTCCCGAATTCGGCCATGAGCTGGATCATCTCGACGCGGTTACCGGCGCCCGTGAGGTTCATCATCTGGCGCAGACCGGGGATCTTACGCTCGGCTGCATTGAGTCCGACGGCGGCCTTGGCGGTGACGTCGTCGAACTGGCCGCCGAGCTGCTGGCGGGCTTCCTGAGCCCATCCATCCATCGTCTGGCGGATGCCGTCTGCTACCGCCTGCTGTCCGGCCTGCATGTACTGCATGCCGTAGCTTGCCAGCTTGCTTGCCTGCTCCTGTGAGAGGCCACACTCGCGTGCCAGGGCGCCGAATTGCCCCGCCCGCTCGGCGTCGTATTCCAGGCCTTCTGGCACGACGCCCGAAAAGTCGTAGGTGGCAGGCGGCTCTGCTCCAGTCTTGGTTTCCATGTTGCCCTGACTGCCCTGGCTGCTTTGCCCCTGTGCCTGCTCGCCGCCCTGGCTCGCCTGTGGCTGACTGCCCAAGATGGTTGTCTGGGCTGGCTGTGATGCACTCGCTCCTGTATCCTGCTGGTCCTGCGTACCGCCCTGTGCTGGCGCATCGCCATCTCCCGCGGCATCGACAGGTGCTCCAAAACGCTGGAGCCTAAAAAACAGGTCTCTCATGATGATCCTCGCTTTCTGTTGTCTGCATGAGGTCTTCCATGCGCTGCTGAAAGGCCATGTATTCCCGCTCGGCCTGCTGATATTGTGCTAAGCCATCTGCCATGTGCATGATGTTCTGCCGCACGGTCAGTGCCGCCCGTCGCTCTCCTTCGGCGATGAGCATGCGGTTCGTGTGGTCGCTATCGGGGAAGGTGGAGTCCATGATGTGGCAGCGATCCATAATCCGCATCAGGAACCATCTCCCCCGCTCGTCTGCCATCAGGTAGTCGAGAGAGGCAACGTCGCGTTTCTCTTGCTCCTGACGAGCGTAGGCGATGATTCGCGCTTCTTTTTCTTGCTTGTCCATGTCATCCTCCCTGGCCATAGCCCAATGTGTCGGCACCCATCAACTGCTGCAGGACGGGGTTGCCGTCCTGCGCCGCCTGTGCGGCATTCTTTGCAACCTGGGCTGCCGGTGCTGCCATATCGGCCACCTGCTGGGCCTGCTGCAGCTGTTCCATCTGGGCCTGCTTCTCGGCTTTCTCCTGTTGAATCTTCTCGTACTCGTCGTCCGTGCGCAGGATGGCAACCGGCGTGCCGAGCATGTCGGCGTAGCGGTTGACCGTCTCGGGGAAGTTGAGTTTGTCGATGACGTTCGGGTTGGCCTGCGCAAGGTTCATCAGGAATGCGTAGAACTGCTCGATGTTCGTGAGTCCTGCCACCTTTTGAGCCTGTGCGAGCGGCGAGATGTACTCGATCTTGATGTCCTGCTGGGCGAGCATTTCCTGCATTGCGGGGTCTTCCGGCTGAGGAAATACCTGGGCCCGGTCGAGGACCATGTAGACGCGCTCGATGATCTTCGAGAGAAATTCGTACTGCATGCGCTGCACGACTGGCCCGAGGACGGTCATCTTCTCTTGGTTGCGCTCGATGACTTCCCGTGCGGTCATGGTCTTGTCTTCCATCTCGTTGAGCATCATGAAGAGGTTCGCATTGTACGCTTCTTTGATGCGGTCTTCGAGCTGGGTGATCTGCGCACGCAGGTCGCCGATGTCTGTCTGGACCTGGAAGAGCGGCTTGACGGCTCCATCCTGTCGGACATACGTCTTGCCGCCCGGCACGAGGTTGATGCCCTTGGCGACGGTCTCTGCAGTCGTCTGCATCGGCGGCTTGACACCGAGCTCGACGGCGGTCAGCAGGTCCTTCTCCATGAGCTGCAGGGCCTTGGCATCGCCTTCGGCGTACCACCCAGGCCCCTTGCCGTAAGCATCGTTGCCCGTGATGATATAGCGGGCGACCGGCACCGGCCACTCCTCGAAGCCACCGAGGTAGAGGAACTCGTCCTCGTCACTCTCCTCGAGGTAGTAAGCCGACAAGTACGGCATGTAGATGCTGCCGAGCTTGTCCGGCGATGCCAGGCGGTTCGGTGTGACGAACCAGACGACGCGATGCACTGCCCGCACGCCAGCGCCGTTGTCGATCTCGTCACGCACGGCCTGCGTGACGTTCTCGCGGCCAAACTTGTCGACGAGCTGCTGGGCACTCATCTTCATGCGATGCACGAAGGTGTTGACGAGGCCGTCCGGGCCGCACTCATATGCATAGCTGCCGACCGGGTAGGCCGTGAAGTGAACGCCGTAGCGGCTGTCCGGGAAGATGCCGAGCGGTGCCTGGCCGAATGCGAGCTCGAGGTAGCACGAGTGGATGGCAGTGTAGAAGTTCGACTTCTCGAGGACATCGTTCATGATATCCATGCGCTGGTCCAGGAGCTTGCCGATGTCCGAGTTGTCGGTGAGCTCTTTGTTCGAGAAGCTCAGCCGGAACCACTTGCGCGACGGCGGCGTCAGGCCGCTCATCACACCGGCCGCGAAGATCTGGTTCGCCTGCCAGGTCGTGCTGTTGTAGATATGCCGGTCCTTGCGGTCGGCCATTGTCTGCTCGTCATCACGGTCGTCGAAGTAACCGATGTACGGCAGCTGATAATCCCGGATGGCTTTCCAGCGTGTCTCGTATGCCGTGCGCTTCTGCAGCATGGCACTGACCTGCTGCCGGATACGCCGCTTCGAGATGTTCAGCCGCCTGCCGACATCCGACATCTTGACGAGTGAGATGCCGCCCGGCGGGAGCCTCGCTCCCTGCTTGTCTCGTTCCATGCCGCTCCTCCTTATCCGAGTGTTCTCCTGACGCTGCTGTCACTGTTGCCGAGACTCGACAACAGGCTGTTGCGATCGGTCGAGAGGACTGTATCCCCACGGCCACGCTTTCTGCGCTGCTGTTTCGTGTTGACCTCCGGCACGTCCGACGAGCTGACGGTCGTCGGTACCGGATCTACTTTCGGCGGCGTATAACCACCTCCACCAGAACACATGGCGCTCACCTCCTTCCAGTAGCTCGGTGTCCGAATCGGACACATGCCATGCTGAATTCCTTCGGTGTCCGAATCGGACACATCGTCAGAAGGGATTGTAGTCTGTATTGCACGTCGCGCCAGAGCCATGCACGGCTTCTTTCGGCACGACGGGATAAGAGAACGTCAACGCCAGAGAGTCGGCCACGTCCGGCGACTTGCCGATCCGCTCCTTTATCTTCTCTTTGGGTTCGAGTTTCATGCGATTCGCCGCATCGAAGCTGTACTCTGGCGTGACGAGTTCTGTCTTGAGTTCGGGCATGTCAGGGAGCGAGCCGCCCGCCTGCATCCACTTGCGCATGGCGTCCCACATCTCTGCCCGCTTGTTGACGTAGTGCGCCGGTTTCATGGCCTTACCGCCGAAGGATACTTCGGTCACTTCGTAGCCGAGCTGCCGACAGCGATCAATGACGCCTTCACCGCGGCCGGAGTCGACAAAGACGGCGTCCGGCTGGAAATCATTGATCTCCTGGATGAGCCTTGCCGCGAAGTCCATGTTGCTGATGGCATGGAATACCTTGGGCCTGTAGGCAACAAGGCCCTGACGACGCGTGATGGCGCAGGAGTCGTTGCCGAAGCGTGCGACGTCGACGCCGAGGATGCGCGGTGCTCCGATGATGTCGTCCTTCTGGTAGACTTTCTTACAGGCTTCTGTCACCATGTCGATCGTGATGAGGATGTTGAAGGCCGAGGCGGTGAAGTCGCAGTAGAGCTCCTGGCGGATGCCCTCTTCGCTCATGTCCCGCTTCATGTCCTCGAGTTCCTTTGGTCCCAGGCGACCGTCCGGTGCAAAGACGCCGGACTCGTCGGCACGGTACATGCAGCAGTACCAGTCCGGCTCGCGCTGTGCCTTCTGGTAGATCTCGTAGAACTGGTTCTGGCCTTTCGGCGTGCCGATGAAGATACACCAGCCATTACGATCGGCCAGTGACGGGCGAACAACCTCGTCCCAAAGCTCTGCCTTGATCTGTGCGTACTCGTCGAGGATGGCTCCATCCCAGTACGTGCCGCGCAGGTTGTCCGGATGGTCGGCACCGATGATGTAGATGCGGCCGCCCTGTGCGCCCTGATAACGGCTCGGAAACTCGATGAAGAGATCCGACTCGTTGATGCGGACGCCAGGGATGACATGTGTGTAGTACTTCAGGTAGTTCCAGGCAATGAGCTTGGCCTGGTTGCGAAATGGCGCAACGTAGGCGTACATGGGCGAGCGCCGATGATTCTGGACGCATTTCTTGATAAGGTGGTTGACTGTCCCGACGGTCTTGCCGAAACGGCGATGGGCGACGATGACGGAGAAGCGATGGTTCTCAAGTGCCGGATGGATGGTCTTTTTCCAGAGCGGCTCCGGCCGGTACGGTATCGTGATCCGTTTCTTCTGCGTTGTCATCATCGTCGTCATCTCCTTCCCAGGCGAGCTCTGCGCCGCCATCTCCTACGGTTTCCTGCTGGACGCGGTCCTTGTATTTGTCGGGGAACGCTCCCTTGAGGAGCATCGCGAGCAGGGTGTCCGAGTATTCGATGCGCGTCGCGATCCTGTCGCCTTTGTAGTAGATGCCGCGCTCGCAGCCTTCGACGGCCCGCCGGTAGGCTTCTTCTTCAAGCAAGTCGTTGGCCATGGCGCGGGCACGGTTGAAAGCGATGGCATAGTTGGAATCGCTGTGCAGCCAGAGATAATGGGTCTGGCGCGAGATGCCCATGGCCTGAGCTGCCTTGGATATCGTCCCGCAGTCTACCAGATAGTTAAGAAAACGATTCTTGTCTCTCTGCGGTACAAACTTGTAAAGTTTCTTCTTCATCGCCAGCACCTCCTTTGCCTTGTATTTCAAGGGTTTTCACGCTCTCTCCCGCGTCAGTTTTTTCTCCGTTCCTGCCTGTCAAGTGATTCCCATGGAAAAAGCCCCACGGCTTGCTCAGCTCGCGAGGCTTTCTATGGGTTGGTCTGTTATTATCTTACCATGCGGATTCTGGAATAACGTGCTGCCCTTTTTTATTTTTTCCGCAGACGGGCGGCAATCTCGGCTGTCCGGCAGATCATGTCCTTCCACCAGACCTTGAGCGTCCGCTCGCCCATCCAGAACGAGCGGCCAGGGTACCGGCTCTCCATCTCTTCGGCCAAGCGATGCTGGACGCGGATGACCCAGCCGTGCCGACCGCGGGAGAAGCCGTTGCCCTTCTGCTTCTCGGCATCGCGCCGCAGCCGCAGGAAGAGCTGCTTCTCTTCAGGCAGGCTTTGTTCCAGGATCTCGACCGCCCGCAACCAATGGGCGGCCCGCGCATGGGTATCGTAAAAGATGCCCCGCTCTGCTGACGCTGCTGTCGGATCATGGCCAGCCGTTGTCTTGTAGACGTATTCCGCCCGCCGCTTCGCGTAGTCCTTCCGCTCCCGTGCATAGGAGAGCAGATAGTGTTCCGCCTGGCGGTGGTCTTCTTCGATGGCCAGCGCAATCCGCTCGGCTTGTGCTTTGGCTGATTCCTCGTCCATCTGCTCCTCCTTTCTGGTCAGTCTTTCTTGTCATCCTTGGCGATGCCCATGATGGGATTTCAAGCCCCTCTTTCTGCGTGCCAGCTCTTTCTTCATCTCGTCGCAGACGCGGATGATGGTCTTTGCTTCCTGGCTCTTGATGGTCCCTGACCGGAAATCCGTCAGGGCCTTCTGACGCCGTGCCTCGTTCTCTTTCTCCGCCCGCAAGATGTCGAGCTCTGTCATGTTCTTTTTCAAGCGAATCATTCCCATGCCAACCAAACCTCCTGTTCGCTTACTCTTACCGCTTCGTCCTCTCGCTGCGCGTCTCACTGTCGCCCGGCGACCAGTTCGAGATTCGCAGGTTCTGCAGCGTCTTGTGTGCCCGCCAGAGATTGTAGAGAATCAGCAGGCAGGCCACGATGCCGAGTACCACGAGTATCATCATGATGTTCACCTCCCTTCTGTGCGCTCGGTGTCCGAATCGGACACATCTTCCGGCTGCTCTTCGTCGGTGTCCGAATCGGACACAATCCCATCGAAGGGCTTCTGGATTTTCTCAGCCCATTCCTTGCTGACGGTCCAGCCTGCCTGCGGGTAGCTGTAAGGGCAGGTTTTCTCGTCGGCTTTGTAGTTCACGACCTCGACCTGGTAGCGGTGCAGGAATTCCTTCCAGGCGCAGTGCCGGAAGTTCTTGCCAGAGCAGACGCCGCAAAGCCGCGGCATGATACATTCACAGAGGTCTTCGAAGTCGGACATGGAGAGGTGCAGGGTCTTCTTCATCCTGGCAATCTCCTCGACGCGCCGCCTGGCTTCCCGCTCCGGCACGAAGACGACGCAGAGCTGGCTTGCCGCCCGCTTCATCTGCTTGGCGGCGTCGAGGTCGATGAGGTTGTAGCGGCGGGCAATGGCCTTCTCGAGGAAGGTGTGGCTCATGCGCAGGTACTTCATGAATTCTTTGTCGAGGTCGCTGACTTTCTCGTAGCTCTTGATGGCCTCGCCTTCGACCATCACGAGGGCCATGAGCCGGGCCATGCTCTCACGTTCCCGGCTGGACAGATACCGATTCATGCCTGTTCCTCCTCCTTCACAAGATCCATGAGCTGCGCAAGAATCTGTGCAGCCTGCTGCTGTTTTTCGGCCAGGCTCTTGCCCCATGTCTCCGCCCCGTACTTTCCTGCCAACTTCTCATGGCGCTGGCGCAAATCCTCGAGTTCGGCGAGCAGGATGGCCGCAACCGATACTTGCTCCTTGCGGCATTCCTGTTGGACGTTGCAAGGGGTTTCACAGACTCGGCAACAGTTCTGGCATTCCGTCGCAATCTTGCACTGCTCGCATGGCGTCATGTTCTCGATGCCGACCATCTCCATCTTCTTGATGAGCTTCTCGTGGTGCTTCGGATGGAGAGAGCAGTAGGCCGTCTTCGGCTTTTCTTCCTCGGCCTTCGCGGCCTTTGCGACATGCTGCAGGGATACCTTGCCTTCCTTGCCGAGCGTGTCTGCGACCTTCTTCTGCTCTGCGGCATCGAGTCGGCTTGCCTCGTAGGCCGCGCTGATACCCATGCGCCCCTCGTGGAATGCCTGCTTGAGCTCGGGATCCTGCAGGTTCTCTGCGATGGCATGGTAGCGGGCAAGCTGGCCGGAGCTTGTCGAAAGCATCTTGCTCGCGATGTCGCGGATGCGCCCTTCGACTCTGCCTGCTTCCTGCATGCGTTTGAGGACGGCCGTCAGGTGCTCGGCCTGCCTGACTTTTTCGGCGTCGCTGAGTTGCCGGGCCGTCGAGTTTGTCAGGAGCAGCATGAGGGCGAGCAGGTCCTTGTCCCGCTCGTTCTCGATGATGCAGTTGACCTCGCTGTACTGGCGCTCGCCACGATCGACGAGCAGGCAGCAGGCACGATAGCGGCGCTCGCCGCTGATGATCATGTGGCGGCCATCGGCATCTGCCGGAGCGACGACGAGGTTGTGCAGGACGCCACCCGCGATCTCGATGGCATCTGCCAGTTCCTCAATATCCTTGACCTCGTAGACGAGCTGGTTGTCCGGATTCGGATAGAGCTCCTGCAGCATGAGCTTGCGCATCTCGTACTTGGGCGCTCCACCAGCCGACTCGCGGCTTGCCTGACTCATGAGGCCCATCAAATCAAAATTTGCCATGGTATTCTCCTTTCAGACGGCCAGGATGCAGAGGCCGATGTAAAGCAATGCGATGACCATCATCGTCTTGATGCTCCATCCACAGAAGTGCAGGATCTCGCAGAGGGCAGCCTGGCGCTGCTGACGACGATCACGCTGCGCACGGTAGCGTTTCCAAGCAAAAGAGGGCTCGTAGATGGACCGTCTCATTCTGCCGCACCTTCTTCCTCGGTGTCCGAATCGGACACAAGCGAGAGCAGCTCCTCCACAAAATCACGGTAATCCCTCGAGGCTCCGCAGCGCGGCGAGTGCAGTACGATTGGCTCAGCCGAGAACGTCGACTCGTCGACCTTGTCAGTCCAGCGGATGTAGTGGTTGAAGACCTTGTAGTCCCCATGCGAGCGCAGCCACTCCGCCCCCTGCTGATTGCTCGTAGTCCTCCGGCAGCACGTGATGAGCGTGCCGAGGAACTTGAGCTGCGGATTGAGGTAGGCCTGCACCTGCCTTGCCTGCTCGAGCAGGCTGTCGATACCCTCGAATGTCCAACGGCTGATGACGGCCGGGATGACGAGGTAGTCGCTCGTCGAGAGCGCGTTGACCGCGCACATATGCAAGCTCGGCGGGTTGTCGATGATGACGTAGTCATAGTCGTCCTTCACCTCGCGCAGGCATTCACGCAAGCGGACCTGCTGTGGCACGACGGTATCCATCATGACCGCCCGCTCGGCTTCGGCCAGCTTGAGGTTGGCCGGGACGATGTCGAGATTCGGGAAGTCTGTATGCTGGATAACCTGTGCTGCCCGCGCCGTGCGCTTCATGACGTTGGCCATGCTCGGCCTGTCGTAGCTGTACCGCTTGAAGAACTGTGACGAGTTCCCCTGCTGGTCATTGTCGACGAGCAGGACTCTTTTGCCGTGTTCGGCCGCGAGCAGGTAGCTCACGTTGATCGCGGTCACGGTCTTGCCGACGCCGCCTTTCAGGTTTGCGATGGTGATGATGATCATGTTGTTTTTCCTCCTGTAATTCATCCGCCTCATACACTGCGTGCTGGTACGGATAGCCTTCTTCGGTGAAGCCGTTATAGCTCAGCTCCACCACAACGTGATATCCCTTCGGGGCCTTGATGATTTCCCGGTAGGTTTCTGCAGTTCGGATTGGCTCTTTCACGGGCTCTGTTCGCAAGAGATTCCGGCTTGTCATGAGGCGGCCGCGCATGGGCTGGGCATCCTGCTCCTCGCAGGCCTTGCCCGCCTTCGTGCGACGGTCCACCTTGACCTCTTCCTTGACGTAGTAAGAGGCCAGTCGAAACGCATCCATGACTTCACCGGCATAGGGTTTGAGGTAGACATCGCCTTGTGGCCATGCCTTTTGGAGAGCGCGGCGCATCTCCTGGAAGCTGGCATCTGGTACGGCTGGCAGAAGGATGTGACCATGCTTGCGGCCGCCGTTCTTGAGATTCTCGAGGACGGCGATGTACTTGCAGGTCACTCCCTGCTTCTTGTACCAGCGCCGCAGCTCGCGCGTCATCTTCCCGTAGGCCGTCTTGATGACATCCTCCGTCAGCTCAGAGTCCAGCGTGAACGTCACATACCAGTCCCCCGGCTCGAAGTTGTCCAGGATGAGCCGACTCAGTCGCTCCGCCCGCTGCCGGGCATTGATCTTCGCCTGCTTCTGCGAGGTGCCGAGTCCCGTTCGAGGTCTTCGCCTCTCCCGGATACTCCTCTTCTCCGGCATCATCCTCTGGGTGTGGTACTTGTCTTCCACGATGTATCTCCGATGGTGGGCTACCCACCTTCTCCTGACATATGCCATCTCTATGCTCCTGTTCTACTTGTTCCTCTATTCTGTATCTTTATGCGGATACGTGTCGGTACATTAATCCTTTTATCAAGCGGCCAAAGAGGGATCCCACCCTCAAAAATTCGCCGCTTGTCTTGCGTCCGGGAGCTTCGTGCTATATAATAGGAGGCATAGATTGTGCTGCGAAACCAATCCATACCAAGAGGTGCCATGCCGGGCACCTCTTTTTTCATGCGCTTTTACTGGGGCGCCGGATGGGGACCGGCTGCGCCGGATCGGATAGGTCTTGCCCTTCCATCGCCGCCATCCATGCCTCGAGGGCACGGCGGCGGACCTTCATGCCGTTCATCTTGAGGCCCGGTATGATGCCGGACTGCACAAGATGGTTGGCGTAGTTGAGACTGACCTTCAGGATTTTGGCCACTTCCTTGACCGTCAGAAGCTCGTCTGGTGTTTGACGCTCTCCCATATGCTTGGCCATGGCCCGCCCGGTTCTCTCGATGGCATTGACAATCATCATCTCGATAGCTGCACTCTCCAATGGCTTCACCTCCCTTCTATATAATGTAGTCGCCTCGCGTCTGTTCCTGCCGTCTTTCTCGATAGACCATCTCCCTTCATGCCGAGCGCTTATCGTGGTTGTCTGGCTCTGGATCCCAGACGCCGTCGTGCTTCAGGCCTTCGATGATGTCTTTCTCAATGGGATTGTCCGGCGTCTCCACCGAGCCAGTCCACCCATAGTCATCCTCTTCCTCGGGGAAGAACGGATCACGCAGGTGCTCGGCCGCATCCTTGTTCACAGCTTTGCTCGTATTGATGGCCCAGCGGAGCTCGTCCACGCAATACATCAGTTCATGCAGGTCACGGCACATCTTCCCGTAGCTGCACACCGACTCCACATAGCACTTGGACACTTCATCGCGCAGGCGGGTATTATCCTCGCGAAGACGACGGAGCTCGTCCGCCATCGCGTCAAGTTTCTCGACGTACAGCAGGCGCTCCTTATCCATGCGCCAGGACAGAAATGCGACAAGAGCCAGGCAGCTCATCATGATGGTCATCAACGTCTCCATTGCAGTCATGGTAATCTCCTCCTTCACTTGGTTTGCCTTCATGCGTTCATGCGGAGTGGGGCTTAGGACCCTCCTGTTCATCATCTGATGCCACTTGTTCAAAAACCTGATGTTTCTTTCCTCGGTACGTGTTAATCATGCTGTTTGCAAAAGCCGTCCCGATGATGGCATTCTCATAGCATTCTCGTTGCTCTTCAGAAAGTAGTCGCAGTGCCGCGATTAATTTTTCTGCGCGATTACGCTTTGCTCTTGCTTCCATATCATTCATATCCTCGCCTCCTTTTTATTTTAGCAGTGATTGTTATCTCTATACTTATATTACAGCAGTTATTCTTATTTGTCAACGGTTTTCCTTGACTTTTTTAGCAGTGACTATTATCATATAAGTGAAGGAGATGATTTTATGACTATCAATGAGCGTGTGAAGCTGGTTCGTAAAACTCTAAAGATGAACCAGACAGAATTTGCCACGAAAATAGGTATCACGCAAACCGGCGTCAGTTGGTTGGAGAAGCCGGGCAATGTTGTCATCGATCAAAACATCCATCTCATCTGCGAAAAATTCCGTATCAATGAAACATGGCTACGAACGGGTGAGGGTGAAATGTTCCGCCAAGACGACGAATATATTCTTGACAAGCTCACCGAAACTTATCAGCTTACAGACAAGGGGCAGCGTATGATACGGGCTTTTCTTGCCCTCTCCAGCGAGCAGCAAGAAGCTATCGTTGATTCTATCTGTACGCTTGCCCACTCCATTGATAACAACAACACGCCTACACCAGTTGACGAATCCTCTCGACTCCGTGCACAACTTGAAGCCGAGATTCAAGCTGAAAGAAAGGCTGCATCGGCATCCTCTGCTACAAGCTCCGAAAAAAGAGCATAAAAAAGAACCGCCCGTAAGGGACGGTTCTTGAGCACGGCTTCAATAGATTGCAAGAATCCATACTCTCTATCGAATAGTGATTAGGAAGTGATCTTATGCATAGCAGTCCAGACTGTCCTCGTTGTGGCATGAGCTTAGAGCCCTACCACACAAAATTTCACGATCCGTTCGATACATATTGGCGCTGTCCATATTGCCACTATTCCTGTAATGCCGATTTGTCGCGCACTAATTGGCATAATATTCTTGATAATGAAGTGGGTTGGTATGCCAAGCAGGGCATCGTGTACAAGGAGAACCTAGACCGCTACATCCATATCGGCATGGACGAAAAAGCAGGCATGATTCTGATCTTGAAATTCCACAGTGAGTTCCTCGACATTACAAAAACCTTGTACGACAACCTGAGCACCCTGCTGAATCGTCCAACCAATCAGGCGTTCCGAGTAAAGCTTGACACAGTGTACGGCATGACCGCCTATAATTTTGCAAAGGCCTGCACGCTGATCAAGCAGTACAAGCCAGCAGCGCAGTACATCGAAGCAGCCATGCGCTATGTCCCGAGCGACAATGAATGTTTCGATATGGTAGTAAGCCTGTCCGAAGAAATCCAGCAAAAGAACCAGGAAATCCTCGCCGCCAGCCCTACCGATGCCACGCCAGCATTGCCTGCCACGCCGAAGCCAGAGTCCCCAACACCAGCTCCGCCCCCAGCAGCTACGCCCGAGCCACCATCAAAAGGAAAGAGCTCCGCTTCAGGATGCTTGGTATGGCTTACCGTTATGTCGCTTGTGGTACTGTTTTGCATCTACCAGGGCATCAGTACGATTCAATCTTCCCACTCAGCCGCCCCAGCAGTCTCTGCCAGCAGCGCCGAGCAGGATGAACCTTATTATGTCGGCAATCGCAAGACCAAGGTGTTCCATGTTTCCACTTGCAGCTTCGTCACCCGCATATCCGAAAACCACGTCGTCGAGTTCGACGACCGGGATAAAGCCATCAACCGCGGATACCGGCCATGCCAGAAATGCCTACCATGATTGATACAAAAAGGAGGTCTGCATCATGCTCCCCAAAATACGTTCTACGCTAAAGCATACCGCAATTATCTTGCTACTGTGTTTCCTGCTGCCCTGGCCCATCAGCTCCGCCAGCGTGTATGAGGAAAAGGACTCCGCCATCAACTACACGATGTCCTATCCGATGGTCTATCTGGACCACAACCAAGAAGCGCAGGATCGAATCAACAGTGACATCTACAATTACATAAGCGCCTTCAAAGCCGATTACTATGATGGCAAATTCATGAACGGTTCCTTCAAATACGAAGTGAAGTACGAGGATGATGATGTATTGTCTCTGATGATCATTGATTATCGATACTACGGCGGAGCGCACGGCCTCGAGAAAGGTATCGGCCTGAACTACAGCAAGAAGACTGGGCAAAGGCTGCCATTGCCATACTTTGTCCGTTTAAGGCCGGACGATGCCTCAGAAGTATTTTCTCTTCCGATATATAACTGGAATAACAAGCAACTCTTCTATAACACGACAAAGGATTTTGTAAAATATACCCGAACATCATCCGCCGTGCCTACCATCGCCAGCTTGACCAAGCCCTCGACAGCGAAGAGAAGGCTGTGTCAGCCTCTTCTTATGGAAACTCCGGCACCATCTCCCGCTTTCATAAAAAATAAGCCGCCCGCGGGCGGCTTCACCATAAACAATATAAATTTGACAACAAGGGTCATATAAGATATAATGTACATGCAGGTAGAAATACGCTGTATACTCGTGAAACCGAATTGACGTTTAAGCGACATGTAATGTCGCCGGACACGAGGCCGCCCTTGAGGCGGCTTTTTTAGTTTATAAAGGAGATGTTGCTTTGGATATATTTGTCTATTCTGATGAGTCCGGTGTTTTTGATGCAGTTCACAATGACTGGTTCGTTTTTGGCGGAATCATACTCCTGTCAAAGAAGGATAAGGATGCAGCTGCTCGCCGATACCTACATGCAGAACAAATCATTCGCAAAAGAGAGTCGTTTGATCGCCAAGCAGAAGTCAAAGCAACGACTGTTTCAAATACCAATAAAGGTAAACTATATCGCTCACTGAACCACATCGAGAAGTTTGGCGTTGTTGTTGAAGAAAAACAGGTCATTGACAATATATGGAACAACAAGAAGTCAAAGCAACGCTATCTTGATTATGTCTATAAAATCGGTATAAAACGCAAATTTGAAATGATGATTCATTCTGGCATCCTTATCCCTAGCGAAGTACAGAATATTCATTTTTATGTTGATGAACATACTACGGCCACAGATGGACGTTATGAACTTCAAGAATCTTTAGAACAAGAGTTCCGCTTCGGAACGAACAATTGGAATTACAGCCGATTCTTCCCTCCTATTTTTCAGCATCTTCAATCGCTAGAGGTTAGATTCTGTAATTCCAGTACTACAACATTGGTACGTGCAGCTGATATTGTCGCCAATAAATTATATTTCCGAGTTCAAAATGATCTGTTAGAAAATCGAATAGATAGTAACTTTCTAGTTACAAGACTTCCACATGAATATCGTTGGCAAATCTGAGAACCAAGGGAAGAAATGAGGTGTCATCATGAATAAGCAAAACATCTTGATCGGCGCAATGACCGTGATCATCGCCGCCCTGGGCGTCATCACCTATCAGCAACAAAACTACATCGAGCAACTCGCCACAGCTCAGCAGAGCAGCTCCATCAGCAAGCAGATCAAGAAGCTGAATCGTCGCATGGATGACCTCGAGAGCCAGATTGACAGTGCCCAAGCCAATCGCGAAGATATCGACGCACTCCGCTCAGACCTCGAGGAGCTGGATGCCCGACTCCGCGATGTCGAGAACACGCCCAGTCCCGTCGAGTGGCATGACGACTTTGATATCAGCAACCTAGAGAATCGAGTGAATGATGCAGAGTCTGATATCGATAGGCTGAAAAACAGGACAAACACCTTCCCCTGATACAGCAAAAGGGACACGTCCTAACGAACGTGCCCCTTCATGTGTGCCATAGAGATAGTGCAACACATACTTCACACCTTTTGATTATATCACTTTCGAGGTTCATTGTCATCCGTCCGGTATGGGAAGTCCAGCTTGATCTGCTTCGGTGCTTTACGCTGTTCCAAGACTTTGATGACCATGTATTCGCTTGCCAGCTTTCCATCCTTGACGAACTGACGGATGCGGAGCTTCACGCGCAGCATATCGCCATTTGTGAAGGATATCTCACCTTTCTCTACCTTGCGATTGAAGGCTTCATCTTCCATCGCTGCCCAGAACACCGCGCTTCCATCGCTGAACCGCCACTTTCCGTTCTGGAAATTGATAGATACGATAGACACCAAAGACTCTGCTTCTCTCTCGATGGGAGATTCATCTGAGTCTTCTGCTGGCGGAGCCTTGAATACTGCTGCATCTGCTTTCGGGATGCGGACCAGAGGCTCCTTATCCTCTGCATCGTCTGGCTTACGCAGCTCCACCGACTCGATGCCGTCCTCCTGCAGAGGCTTCATGACCTCTTCTAAACTGACACGGCAATCCACATCCAGGAGCACCTTGATGGTCCCCTTCGTCGTTTCTATAATCTCTCCATCTTCCATCGTAATCTTGGCTTTGTCGTCTTCATCTGATGTGATGGACTCGATGCGACGGCCGCGAATCTTCTGGATCAGCCAAAAGATGCCCTTGCCTGCGCTGCCAACGGTCGCCCCCCACCCCAGCACCGTCATGAGATCATCAAGGCCAACGTCCTTGGAACTGGCGACAAACAACTTGACTTGCTGCAACAAATCGAGGTTCAAGAGGAAAGTGATGTCAAAGGATCCTTTACGCAGGCTATCCTGATTCAATAAAACCTTTACAGAGTCCTTGCCGCCAATGGCACGATAGGAATTCTCGACCAAGTGAGCAAAGGCCAACAATGCTGGTGCAAGCTCTCGAACCGACATCTCGCCCTGTTCCAGAGCCGGGCCTGCATAAGCAATCCTCGCTTTCTTCAGCATAAACATCTCCTCCTTTCTTCACTCGATGATACTTCACACTTTCAGTATACCAAATGGCCCCCAAAAAGGCCATAGCAAATAAAGAAGCCGCCCAGAGCACCACCTCTGGACGGCAGGAATAGACGCGAGGCGAATCGCATCCATTGCATCTCTATTATAAAGGGTTTGCCTCCGCTTTACAACAAGGAGGTTATCCTATGTCAAAAATCACTATCTCATCCCGCAATGCGCTGGAGCATGTCCATGTACGCCAGCGTGGCTCGAAGTGGAGCTACCGCTTCGAGAAAGCCAAGGTTGACGGCAAGCGCCAAACGGTAGAACGCAGCGGCTTTGCTACGCGCGAGGATGCACAGCTGGCAGGCATCAAGGCTTACGAAGACTACCAGCACGGCATCCGCCAGGGCAATTCGCCGGACATGAGCTTCGCCGATTTCCTCGACATCTGGTTCGAGCGCACGAAGCTCGACGCGCGAAACAACACACTGGAGCTGCGCGAGAAGAACATCCGGCTGCACCTCAAGCCTGCGCTCGGCAGCTACCGCCTAACCTCGCTCTCCCCGCAGATCATCGACGGCTTCGTCCGGCAGAAGCGTCAGGACGGCTACTCGTATGAGACGGTCGACCGCATGCTCAGCAACATCAAAGTGGCACTCGACTACGCCATCTGGCCGATGGAGCTCTTGAAAGCAAATCCGGCACAGCTCATCAAGGTCCCCGGCAAGAACTTTGCGGAGCTCAGCCGCCGCCGCCCGCGCCGCCGCATCGAGAACGACGAGCTCGTACAGCTCTTCGATCACTTCCCGTTCGGCAACACGTACCACATGCCGCTCGCTCTGGGGCTCTACTTCGGCACGCGCATCGGCGAGACGCTCGGCCTCTCCTGGGCTGACTGTGACATCGATGCACGAGAGCTGCATATCCGGCTGCAGATCCAGCGCCTCTCAATGCGCGGCCATCACAGCCTACACTATCTCTGCGACCTCAAGACGGAGAGCAGCCATCGCACGCTGGCCTTCGACAGCGAGATCGTCCTGCCGCTGCTGCGGCGCTGGCGTCAGCAGCAGCGGGCCAACGAGCTGGCCTACGGAGAGGACTACTTCTACAACTACATCCTCCCCGCCAAGGACTACCAGGGCCGCCCGATCCAGAAGATCGTCTCCCTCGAGAAGTGCTACCCGGCACCCGGCCCTCGCCTCGACCTCATCTGCACGCAGCCCAATGGCAAGTACATCAAGCCTTGCTCGCTCTCCTACCAGTGCAAGCGCATCCGCGAGATGGGCATCCGCGACTTCGATTTCCATTGCCTGCGACACACCAACCTGACGATGCTCGGCGAGTCTCATGCGTCCCTGACAGAGATCATGACACGCGCTGGCCACAGCGATGCCAAGAGCACCATGACCTATGTCGACAGCCGCCTCGAGATGCAGGAGAGGCCGGTACAGATGATCACAAAGAAACTGAAACACATCCTGTAAGGACCGGTGGGCAACTGCCCACCAAACGCCCCGCCCGCGACCATTGGTGGGCAAGAGGGCAGGAATGGTGGGCAAGACCTGCCCGAATCCCTTGCCGTACAAGGATTCTCTCACTCATTTCTTGATACGGCCAGGGAACCACTGGATTCCCGGCAGGTCATTTCTTGTTTCTTTATCCATCTGTATCCTTATTCCTCCAAAATCTGCCCCATGGTGGGCAAGCCCATTTTCTCATCAACCGAGAGGTGTTTCCTTATAATAGAGAAAGACAGCTGTACCAACTTGTACAGCTGTCTTTATTGTATCGGACTTCTTGCGCCTTGTAAAGTCAAGGCAGTACAGGGGCGCCCGCCCTAATATCTTTTTTCGTCACATTGTCATCAGTCTGACGCCAAGAGTCCAGCGAGTGTAAAACCATTTGTACAAATCGGTATTGCACGAACATACTTCATGCCCTATACTGATGATAAACAAGGTAAGGACGGACCGCTGGTATATTTATACAAAATTTTCATCTTCTAAGGGGAGGGGTTCTATGCCAACAATCAAATGGCTGCTAAAGGATAGTGGCTTGAGCAATCTGCGTTTACTCACTAGTTTCAGTCACATCAATAGCCCCATTCAAAGCGTGAATGTTTTGGATAATCCAGATGTCAGCAAGTGGTTCAAGAAGGATGAGTTGATTTTAACGACAGGCTTTATATTTCTGGACAACCCAGAATTGCAGCGCAGTATTGTCCGCGACCTGAAAGAATTCGGATGCGCTGCACTTGCCATCAAGATTCGTCGTTACTTTCGGTCAATTCCAGAAGCCATCCTGGACGAAGCGGCAAAACTCGACTTCCCGATTATCGAGTTGCCTTTCTTCTACGGCTTTTCTACCATTTCTCAGGTTGTTTTCAATCAGCTGGATATCGAAGCGCATGCTCTGCCGATTGCACGGCAAGAATTTATCCAAAATTTCATGGATGATGTACTCCACCGTTCCTCTTGGGATGACCTGTTACAGGAACTCGCTGACTTCTTGGAAATGCCGGTAAGCCTAGTCGATGAACAAGAAATGCCACTCTGTTCTATTGCTCCAACAAATACACTTCCAGATGATGAGTGGTTTCAGCGAATCATGGAAAATGCTTACAGCCAAGGTGTCCCTGCCATAGAAAAACTAATGCTGAAAGACGCCGCACACAAAATGCAGATCATGGATCTCCCCAACCAGATGGGGAGACTTCTGATTTTTTATAAAAAAGAACAGATGATTCCTCCAGAAGACTTCTGGCAATGTATCTTAAGACTATTAGCGCTCGCTTTCGAGCAACAGAACTTCAGCCTTCAGAATCGCGAACATCATTCGTCTTTCTTTCTGCGTGCAGTCATGCAGAAACAGACACTGACCGAACAGGAGATCAAGAATCTATGCCTCTTTTACGGATTTGATTTCCACAAATCATGGATTTGCCTAACAACCAATCTGCCAGCGCTAAAAGAGCTTTCCAATGATATGATGTCCAAAATGAAGCAGGATGTCCTGCAAACAAGTGCTGGAGTCCCTACTCCTTTCATCTGCACGAACAATAACATATTCTGTTGCTTTTTCTTATTCCCTACGGATTGCCATCCTCTCAAAGCGCTGCATACAGTACGCCAATTCGCACGAGAACTGATGAAAAAATGGAAACCCTATGTAGATTCTCCTATCCCCATCGGTATCAGCAGCTGCCATAACAGCATAGCATCGATTCGCCAGTCCTTAGAGGAAAGCCTGACAGCACTGAATACCAATACCAAAGATATTGGTTCAATCCGCTCATACCTGCATCTTCTCCCTGCTCTGACGATAGCTAATCACCCCCAAAATCAGTCTATCCTGATTCACAATTTCCTAGAACCTGTCATCCAATATGATCATGAGCATCATACCAATTTAATAGGAACACTCCGTGCTTACCTAAATGCGAACTACAATGCCAGCCTGGCAGCAAAGTCGATGTATCTGCACCGAAATACAACCATCAACCACATCGAGAAAATAAAAGAACTGCTGGACATCCAGTTTGACAACGCAGAAGAAAATCATCTGATTTACCTTGCGCTTCTCGCTCTCGATATCCAACAGTAAACTCCAGTGGATTCTTTTATTTCATAGGTTCATATGTCCGTGCGGAATCCTGCACCAAGCGAAGTATATTTCATGAGGAAGTAATACGCTATACCCCCGATAAAAAATCCGAGGCACCATGCCAGCTTGACCTCTAGGAAAGCGGCGATAGCTCCTAGGAACATGGCAAGGATAGCGGCTTTATTGTATCCCGGTATAGATTCTTCTGAGGAATAAATCGTCGTAATATCAATTTCTTGCTTACGCAGAATGTAATACTCAATCAAGAGTATGGCAACAATTGGACCGAGGAATGCGGAATAGATGAGGATGAAGTAGGTCAGCCCCATAGCTGAAGAATCCTGCACCAAGATCCACGGACAGCTGCAGACAGCAAGCACGCCGGTAATGACAACTGCCACACGATAGTGTACCTTCGTCAGGAGAACCGTGACATAGGTAGGCGGCACGATATTGGCAACCATATTCACGGCGATAGCCCCCATGACGATGAATGCAGAAATGAATACACTGATTGACGGATTATTAACGACCATCGGGATTGCCTTTGCTGGATTGGAAATTCCCGTTACCGACGCAAGCATAGCACCGATGCAGAGGACAGTTCCATAAGCCAGGGCGATTGGACAGAAATACAGCAGGCCGCGTTTTCCATGGCTGATGCCAGGTTCCAGTTCGCGTGAATAATCCGCAGCCGAAAGAAAAATTGCCGCGTAGTTACCCATGAATGCCATGATGAAGCCAAAAAACTCGATTCCCCAGGTACCTTCCGCATCAACCCACGTACTGACGATTTCTGCACTATGCTGAGAAAGAAGGATATAGAAGACATAGAGCAGTGCCAGCATGATGACAACCGAGATAATCGATTCTACCCATTTGATGGCCTTGAAACCAAAGAAAGAGAGGACAATCTGCACAGCTTGCATGACGATAAAGCACATGAACTGCTGATCGATGCCAGCAACAATCTTCAGTATCTCATTCAGTGCCGTTGCGCCAATCCAGCTCTGGAAGCCATACCATACAATGGCAGGGATGCCGCGGAGCAGTGATGAGATGATGCTGCCTTTGGCACCGAAGGACATGCGGAGCTGCATGACATACGGGATTCCTGTCTTATAGCCAAAACTATCATTCAAAGAAAAAATCACGGATATGATTGCGATGGCAATGAACGCAGCAGCCAGTGTCTGATAGATATTCATCATGGCCGTACCTGCAACGACAAGACTTCCGCCGAGAGTCATATTACCGAGATTTACACCATCTCCGAGCCACATCGACATGTAGTTCCACGGATTGAGCTTCCGTTCTTCTGGCTTCTTGGGCAGCAGCGATTCATCGATTCCTGCTGCCTTATTTATCGCTACACACATGGAGACCACTCCTTTTTCTGGTAATTCATGGTAGATTGTCATCCTTTGCACATGATCATGCGGCCACGCGGCGTGCCGATGATTTTCCCATCTCTCATGATGGTCTGTCCACGAAGGATTGTCTCATCGACAGCGCCTTTGAAGCGCGTCCCCATATAGGGGCTGACATGATGCTTGTAAAGGATATCATCGGCTTTCAGGATGTATTCTCGGTCCAAATCTATCAGTGCAAAATCTGCATCATAGCCTACCGCGATCTTTCCTTTTCCCTCAATCCGGAGAGATCCTGGCATGTTCTCACAGGTCAGCTTCATGATTCTTTCTAATGGCACTTTCCGCGCATGGTAGCCGTGCGTAAGCAGCCCTGTCAGCGTATGCTGTACAGAAGCGATACCACCCCATGCCTTCATGAAAGACACGTCCTCTTTCATGGAAGGGTCAGATGGAGAATGGTCAGAATCCACATAATCAATATCGCCGGCTAAAAGATGTGCCCACATGAGCGGCTGGTTCTCTTTGCTGCGAACTGGCGGTGAGCATTTTGCCACGGGTCCCAGAGCAGCAACTTCTTCATCCGTCAAGATCAGGTACTGCCCGATTGTCTCTACCGATACATCGACGCCTCTTGCCCGCGCTGCATTGATGATGTCAATGCTCTTTGCTAGAGAGGCATGTGCGATAATCAATTTGACGCCCGTCTCTTCCGCAAACGTGATCATGCGTGTGATACTCTCAATTTCCGTGATGGGTGCATGGGCTGCAAAATACGCCCAGGCATCATCGTGACCGGCACTTTCCTGCTCTGCTCCAAGTTTTGCAGTCAGTCTGTCATTCTCGCAATGAACCATGAGAGGAAGACCGAGTTTCTTGATGATTTCCATGCCCTTGAGTGCGGAATAGTCATCAATGCCCTTGAATTCTGGAATGCCGCTGTAACAGGAAAATGCTTTGAAACCGACCACGCCGCAGGCGGCTAGTTCTTCAAGCCGGTCGAGATTATCGGGCGTCAAGCCACCCCAGAAACCGAAATCTGTGTAGGAGTCATGGCTGGCAATATCATATTTTTTCTGGAATTCTTCCTTATCGAGCAGGCAGGGACTGGAGTTGAGCGGCATATCGATGAATGTCGTGCCGCCACCAGCTGCAAGACCTGCGCTGCCGTCCTTGATGGTTTCCCATTCTGTACGACCAGGCTCATCGAAATGCACGTGACCATCAAAAGTACCAGGGAACACTACTTTTCCTGTGGCATCGATTTCACGGTCTGCGGAGCCAGAAAGAGATGGCCCAATTTCAACAATCTTTTCTCCCTCGACAGCGATATCGACCTGCTGCATTCCCTCAGGAAGCATGACCTTGCCGCCACGAATCAGCAATGAATAAGTATTCGACATGGTAAAGCACCCCCATCATCCTTCTGCCCACTGTTTCTTCACGAATTTTCCAAAGCCTTTTTCACCGACTAATTTGCCATTTTGGGCCATGACTTTACCACGCAGGATAGTGCAGACGGGAAGCCCCTGCCCCTTCATGCCGACAAAAGCAGAAATCTTATTGACATAGTACAGGGAATCTGCTGTGATTTCCCATTTGGCATCCGGGTCGAGGATGACCATGTCCGCATCGAACCCTGGACGGATGGCGCCCTTTTTGCCATAGAGTCCAAAGACACGGGCAGGGCCCTCGCCAATGGCATGGGCAATGACAGTTGGACTGATACCCCGTTTGACAACACCTTCGCTATAGGCTGCCTGTATGGTACTCTGGATGCTCGAAATGCCACCCCATGCCCCAAAGATGCCATGCTTTTCCTCACTCTTTTCGCTGAGCTCACAGGGAGAGTGATCGGAACCGATGCAAGAAAGCGTGCCATCTTCAACATAATGCCAGAGCGCATCGACATCTTCTGCGCTGCGCAGAGGTGGTGCGCATTTGAATAGGCTTCCATGTGCCAATACATCCTTATCGGTCATGCTCAGATAGTGCCCACAGGTCTCTGCCGTGACATCCACGCCATCGAGTTGTGCTTCCTTGATTGCCTGAGCGACCTTCGGATGGCTGACATGGCAGATATGCACTTTAGCACCAGTTTCTCTGGCACATTCGATGATATTCTGCGTTGCGATGAGCTCTGCAATGACCGGGCGTGAATCCAGGAAATCCTGCCAATCTGGCTTTGCTTTGCGCTTAGCTCGTTCTTCGCCCCATTTGATCAAGGAATAGTCCTCACAATGGAAACCGGCTCTCGCATCGAATTCCCTGAGGATCTCCATCGCTTCGCGCGCCTGACCAATGGTCAGCGGTACATAATCGGGAGAGACCGGCCCGATGAAACTCTTGAAGGCGACGCAGCCTTTTGCATCGAGTTCTTTGAGGTCAGCAAAGTTATAGTCGACCAGTCCACCCCAGAAACAGTAATCGGTATAAGCCTGTGGCGCAACGATTTCCAGTTTCTTATCCATGATATTGCCATTGGTCATCGCCGGCTCATTCTGCAAGGGCATATCGATGATGGTCGTATAGCCGCCAACGATAGCAGCTGCTGTACCATGCGTGTAATCTTCGCGCCAATTATATCCCGGATCATTCAGGTGCGCATGGCTGTCAATGCCGCCAGGGAATACGTATTTCCCTTTTGCATCAATCATGTCTTTTGCCTCAAACGGCAGCCCCGGTGCAAAAATCGCAGCAATCGTTTCGCCCTTCACGCCAACATTTGCGGAAAAAATCTGATCAGATGTGACAATCCTGCCATTCTTCACGACCAAATCAAACATCATCTTCGCCCCCATGATAATCACAGCTATAATAGCAGCTTTCACGCCTTACAGCGTACGGATCAAATCGTATAAGACTTCTGTCGCCTTGCCGAAGGACTCATACTCCGTATGCTCCTCCTGGCAATGACTGCGTCCATCTTTGCTCGGCACAAAGAGCATGACGGTATCATGATGCTGGCCGATGGCCAGTGCGTCATGACCAGCGCCACTTGGCATGCGGATGGCCTGATAGCCATGTTTCTTGCAGGAATCTTCCATCATGTCCAGCATTGCACTGCTCATATCGACAGGCGTGATGCTGAGTTTTGTCTCGTACGAATACGATGCACCACATTTCGACGTTTCCTCTTCCAAAAGCGCCTGTATCTTCGTGGCAATCTTGTCGATGATCTCGTTCTTTGTCGAGCGGATATCGACACTGAAGGACATCTCCTGAGCAACGACATTCATGCCACCAGGGACGGCATGGACAAATCCGACCGTCGCCACGGTACCTGGTTCTTCAGCGCGCGCCAGATTCCCGATCTTGCTGATGACTTTCGTCGCAATATCGACAGCATCTTTGCGCATGTGCATCGGCGTCGTCCCTGCATGGTCCGAACGGCCATGTACTGTAAATAAGTAACGTTGAATGCCAACGATACAGTTGACGAGGCCAAACTCCAGTTTCTCTGCATCGAGGACAGGCCCCTGTTCAATGTGCATCTCGATATAGTGGCCAATGCGATTCTTGTCCCAGGCAGCCTCCGTTACCTTCTCTGGGTCCAGGCCATAACGCTGCATGGCGTCATAAACACTGATATCATCCCGGTCCTTGAAGCGCTTGCACTGTTCCACATCCATCTCACCAAGGATGGAATACGAACCAAAATAGCCCGTACCAAAGCGACATCCCTCTTCATCCATGAAGGCTACAACGACGAAATCCGTATCGAGCATCGCATTTTCTTCCTGCAAGATACGCGCCAACTCAATCGCTACCACCACGCCAGCGATACCATCGTAATCGCCGCCATTGTATACAGAATCATAATGTGAGCCGCAGACGATGGCCGGCAGGCTGCTGTCTTTGCCCTTGCGTGTGCCGATGATATTGCCGACACAGTCTTCCACCACATCAAGGCCAGCGTCTTTCATCGCTGCTTTCAGATATTCTGCCGCAGCTCTTGTTTCCTTGGAAAACGGCATACGCGTGCATCCCTTGCCCGGTGTTGCCGTAAAGGCTTTCAGGTCTTCCAGGTTCTTGCGGATGCGTGCCGTACTGATTTTCTTATCCATTGCGATTCTCCTTTATTTTTCCGGACTTGCCACAGGTCCAGGATTTGTTATAGCATCGATATAAGAGACAGCTGTCTCATCGTTGTAGACGCCTTTGTTGAATACGCCAAGGGCCTTGCTGGTGAGCATGCCAACCAGGACATCGACATCGACATTCATCAGTGTGCGGAACATGCCCGAGAACCAGTCAATACCAATGAGGATGGCAACGGATTCGGTCGGAAGTCCCATCGTTGTAGCGAAGAAGGTGTAGACGACAATCATGCCACCTGGGACAACGATTGTTCCCATGCACATCAGGACGGCCAACAAGATCGCCATGCCGAACTGCATCGGAGAGAGTGTGATTCCCGTGGACTGGCTCATGAAGAGGATGGCAAGGACATAGCACTGGACGGCACCGCAGCTATTCATCGACATCGTGATTGGACCAACGAAGTCTGTGATCTTGCGATCGACGCCAAACTTCGTTACCATGTCTTCCATCTTGGTTGGCAGGCAGATTGCCGACGACGTTGTCGTCAGTGCCATCATCGACATCTTTCCATATTTGCTCGGCATTCTCATCGGATTGACGCCACAGATAGCCGCAACAGCAGGACAGTAAACAAGGAACTGGATCACATCACCGATGAACAGGCAGCCAAGGAACTTGAGCATTGGCAGGATGACGGCAAATCCCGTACCGCCAGCTACATTTGCCAGCAGGCAGAAGATACCGATTGGGGCGACCTTCATGACAGCCTTGATGATCTCCAGGATGACGCCATTGACAGCCGTCAGGAAATCCGTAACGATGGTAGTATGATGGTCACGCTGATAGATGCCTGTGCATGCACCAAAGAAGATAGAAAAGAGGATACATGGAACCATGGCGCCCGATGCCATCGATGAGAAAATATTCGTCGGCACAAAACCTACTAGTGTCTTCGTGATAGAAGTATCTGCTATCTGCGCAGTAGAAGCCGTGGTGCCAATATCGATACCAAGTCCCGGCTGGACCAAAAGGCCTAAGCCAAGTCCAAGGAAAGCAGACAACAAGGTAAAGACAACAATGCTCGCGAATACAACCAAGCCCATTTTCCCAGACCCATTCCCACCGAGTCCAGCAATGGCCCCGGCAACGGCTGTCATGACCAGTACGACAACTGACATCTGGATCAAGTTGATAAAGATATCACCAATGAATTTCAAGTTTGTTGCCCATGGGCCAACGACAGAACCAAAGATAATGCCGACAACTGTGGCAATGATGATCCACATGGTCAAAGAAAGCCCTGATTTGCCTTTCATAATATCGCTCCCTTTCCCGAAGCTTTCGTTCGTTTAAACAAAAAGAGCCTGAACAAGCCGGAAATGCTCCGACAAGTTCAGACTCCCTTGTCCTCTTTCTATGCGGTTAAAAGACCGGGCTGCCGATTACTGGCATCACAGTTCTACATCACGGTTGCAGTCTTTGGAATAGATGTAGATATAGTCTTCCGTGCCAACGGCGTAGCAGCCCTGCGGGCAGTAAGAATCCATGAATACATAATCGCCCTTCTTGAGCGGGATCCACTGATCATCCAAGAGATACATGCCCTTGCCTTGGAGGAACAGCATGCCATGCTGCTGCAAATGCGTCTCTGCGTAGCCATGCGATGCACCCGGCTCAAACTTGAGGATGTGCATGTTCATATCAAAGCCAAGATCCGTTGCCGACGGCAGGAAATCTTTGCTCTGTGCATTCTTCATGCCCTCATAGTCCATGTAAGGAACATCATTGATGTTGCCGACTACTGTGTGAGCGCTCGTTCCTTCAAGCGGGATATAGCGACGGCGATAGACATAGAGTCTGGCATCTTTACCGCTCTTGTTCTCGAACGTGAATGGCTTATCTGCCGGACTGAAGATGTAGCCGCCTTCCGTCAGTTCTGCTTCTTCATCTGCATTCTTGACGCTCACCGATCCGCTTATGACATAGAGGAACGACTCGATGCCATTGCCACCAATGCCCGTGTTCTTGCCGCCTGCATGTGCCGTGACAAGATAATCGGCAAATGTAGCGCCCATCTGCGGCGTGCCGAGGATCGTGACATCACAATCCGAATAGCCCGGAACAACGTTCTTGACGAGTCCGTCCGGTTCCAGGATGACATAGCCATTGCCAATGACAGAACGATTCGTCAGGATGTCTTTACGGTAACCCGTCTGACCATTCAAGTAACTCATATCGAATACTCCCTTTCCTAGAAAACAAAAGTTTGAAATTTATTTTTGGTCGGCTGCCGCCAGGAGCTCTGGTAAGATATCCTTCATGTCGGCAACGACTTTGTAATCAGCAAAACCGAAAATCGGGGCTTTGGGATCTTTGTTGATGGCAATGACCAAAGGATCTCCCTTGATTCCCTCCGTGAACTGGATGGCACCGGAAACGCCACAGATTAGGCAGGCTTCTGGTCGGATAACCGTACCAGATTCACCAATCTGTGCCTCAAAATCAATCCAGTGCTGATCGGCCATCGGACGGCTGCCAGCAAATGCAGCATTGATTTTTTGTGCATAAGATTTTGCCAGACTGAAGTTTTCTCCTTCTATGGCGCCTTTGCCAACACAGACCACACGCTTTGCCCCCAGAAGGTTACCTGCCGACTGGCTTTCTTCAAAGTCCAGAACCTCAAGAGCCGATGTCAGATTTTCCTTTTCGATGACCTGGATCTTCGGCGTCCCTGTCTGGGGTGCTGCTTCGTAGGAGCCTGGGATCAACGTGATGATTGCCGGCTTTGTCGTGATATCACACGTAACGAATCCCTGACTGCCAAATGAGCTCTTGATCTGATGGACGACTACCTTGCCATCTACGGCTTCTGGCTTCAGTTCTTTGCAGGCCGCTGTCATGCCCGCGTCGAGCTTTACAGCAATACGCGAAAGCAAAGCTCTGGCCTGATGCTCCGACGGCGCAAGAATCGTCGACACATCACGGGAAGTGATGACATCTGCAATGACCTTGCTCAGCACATCCGTCTGCATTTCACCAATGCCGACCGTATGCAGGAGAATAACATCCGAAACGCCATCCAGCTTCAGTGCATCTTCATACAAAGGTGCCTGGTCATCAGCGGCGAGAACGGTGATGGTTTCTCCAGAAACTTTTGCGACTTCCTGTGCGGCAGTGACGAGCTCGGCTGTCTCCGGATTCAGACCGTTCTTGGTGATCTGTGCATAAACAACAATCTCAGACATCCTGCTCACTTCCTTCCAAAAGTTTCTGGATCTTTACGGCGATTTCCTTCGGAGTACCTGTAATCTCCTTCGCCTGCTTATTTGCCTCCGGAGCTGGATATACATCCGTGACGACAGACTTGACTTCCAGGTTCTCGAGGACGGATGGATTGCAGTCCTTCCCCGTCAAGACATGGATCTCTTTGTGGTTCGCTTTCATCTGCGCACGCAGTGTCGGGAGTTTCGGTTCATTGCAGCCAAATGGTACCGCTAAAAGGACTGGTCCACTTGCCTTGATTTTCAACGTCCCCTGCTGCACCTTTTTGCCGATGATCAGTGCACCGTCTTCATCCGACTCTACGGATACGGCATCTGCGACATCCGGCATGCCGAGAAGTTCGGCGAGCATAGCACCAACCTGTCCGGTTGCACCATCACTGGATTCCGCTCCCGTGAAAACGATGTCATATGATTTGCGTTTGACAAAATCGGCAAGTACACGAGCCGTGCCGAGTGTATCACGACCGGCAAAGCTGCGGTCGCTCAGGAGATACGCCTCATCTGCCCCAAGGGCTAGACACTTCTTCAAGGATGCCGCTGCACCATCCGGCCCCATCGTGTATACATCGATACTGCCATCCGTTGCTTTCTTGAGCTGAGCAGCCATCTCCATCGCATTCAAATCACAGGGATTCATATCGCACGTTGCATCGATACGACGGACACTATGCGTAACCGGATCGATTTCTACATCTTCACTGACGGGAACATGTTTTATACAGATTGCTATCTTCATGCGTCATCCGCCTCATTTCTTCAATAATCTCGAGAATGCCCATTCTTCGAGGAGCAATGTGCTTTCGCCTCGCATGATGTATTTTGCCAGATCACGGCTGACTGCCGGTGCCTCGATGACACCATTTCCGCCATAGCCCGTGGCCAGGAGATAGTTCTTGACCGGCGTGTCACCAATGATTGGCAGGAAATCGCGTGGCTCTGCACGATAAGACAGCCACGATGAACTCAGGCCTGCATCGACCAAGCCAGGAACATTCTTTTCCATCTGCTCGAACAGGAACTCAATGAAATAATCATCTGTGCCGCCGCGTTCCGGCAGTTTATCCGGGTCCCACTGGCCCGCATGCATTGGATTGTCCAGGTCCATCGACAGATGCGATTTACAGATGAAGATGTTGTTGCCGGCGCGCAGCGCATAGAATGCCGGGAATTTCAGGATTGGGAATACATAGTCGAGCTTTTCAGATGGTGCCATGAAGAATGCTTCTGCCTTCGTGTGCCAGATTGGCACTTCAAGGTCGACCATCTTGCCCGTAAAGTGGCTCCACGGCCCCGTGCAGTCCACGATGACATCATAAGCTTCCTGTTTGCCTTCCGATGTCGTAATGCCAACAGCTGCTCCACCTTCTACCTTGATATCCGTAACACCAACACCGATGATGACGGTTGCGCCATTCGCTTCCATCTTGCTGGCAAAATTATTGGAAATCATCGTACCATCGAAGTACCCATCATCTGCCGTATAGCCAGCACCGATAATGGAATCCGGATCAATCATCGGAAGAATCTTCTTGATTCGGTCTTTATCCGTGATGTATTCACCTGTGTAACCTGCGGATTTTGCCAGTGCAATACCTGTCTTGATACGTTTTTCGTCTTTTTCATCCAATGCACAGACCAGCGTGCCCGTCTTGTCAAATCCAGCCGATCCCGGTTTTTCCTTCTCCATCTTACAGTATGTCTCAAAACCATAAAGGCGGACATCCCAATAGCGATTATTCAGGGAATCATCGAACAGGCATACCGTGCCAGCTGATTTCGATGTCGTGCCAGCACCGATGCGGCCTTTTTCATAAAGCGTGACTTCTGCATCATCATAGAGGCTCAGATTATAACCAAGAGCCGTACCAGAAATACCGCCGCCGATAATGCAAATCTTCTTCTTTGCCATAATGTCTTCTCTCCTATCCTAATACAGAATATCCTATCCTTATTCTTCACTAAGGCGGCGTAAGGTGGCCGCTAAAAGGTCTGTGCCCTTAGCAAGATCATCCATATCAATAGATTCTTTCCGGTCATGACTGATGCCATCTTTGCAGGGGATGAAGATCATCGCTGCATCTGTGATGTCCCCCAACATCAGGCTGTCATGATAAGCACCACTGATCATATCGAGTACAGGAAGCTCCAGTTCTTTTGCACTTTCATGCAAGAGTTCTCGGATGCGCGGACTGCAGATGTACGGTGTATCGTTATTCAGCTGTTCCAGTTGATAGGTAACACCGCGATTCCTTGTGATTTCATCAATCTTTCTCTGCAATGCCTCGACCAAGTCATCCTTATCCTGTGCTGAGATGGAGCGGATATCGATGGAGAAATTCGCTTGCCCCGGAATGACATTTGCTGCGCCAGGGTCCAATTTCATCGCGCCGACTGTTCCCGTGATGTATTCACTATCTGAGGCTTTCGCTAAGTGCTCGAGTGCCAGAGCAATCTCAGCTGACGCCATAAAGGCATCGCGGCGATTCTCCATACTCGTGCCGCCAGCATGCGATTGAATGCCATGAATCTCGCATCGCAGATTTGTCGGTGCACAAATGCCAGTGACAATACCAACAGAGATGCCCTTGTCCTGCAAGATCCTGTTTTGCTCGATATGCAGCTCAAGACTTGCGTGGACCCTCGGCTTTGTAGAAAAGTCTCGATTGAATCGCTCCGGCTCAAAACCATCATGGCTGAGGACATCAAAGATGCTCTCACCAGCCATATTTCTTGCGTCCTTTAAATCTTGCTGATGAATGCGACCGACAATCGCGCGACTGCCAATACAGCACATCCCGAAACGACTCATTTCCTCTCCAGCATAAGCATTGACGAAGATACTCCGTTTCGGCTGATAGCCATCACTTTTCATCATGCGGATAACTTCCAGAGCTGCAACTACGCCGGCCATTCCATCATAGCGCCCACCATGCGGAACTGTATCGATATGTGAACCAGTCCAGACAGGCGGACGTTCTGGATGACGCCCTTTATATTCTCCATATATATTGCCGACGCAATCCTCATGGATCTCAAGGCCGAGGTCTTGCATTTCTTTCTTTAAATATTCGCGAGCCCGATAGAACTCCTTTGTATAAACGGCTCGAGTTGTACCTTCTCCAGGCGTTGCATTGAAGGTATCGATTCTCATTAGCCAATCATTCAATTGTGCTGCATCTGCTTTCATAAAATCGTACCTCCTAAATAGACAAAGCGGCGCATGAGTAACATTTTACTTTACTAATGCGCCGCTGCATATTTCATATCGCCTTTTATGGTTACAGTATAGCGGGAATGCGCTCCTTTAACAATATACACACTGCATATTTTAGCTGTATACAATTAGGCATATTGTATACTATCGAAATCAAGCCATGAATCTTTGAACGAATCTTGGCCGTTTGAGTCCCCATACATGCAAGGAACATCTTTTGCCTAATTCTAACATGACATGGTACAATAGAACCAACGATACCAATCCAGAACGACAAACAAAATCAGGAGTGATTACCATGAATAGATATGCCCTTATCCCCGCGCTTGCCCTTGCAGTCGGCGCTGTCTCCCTTTCCGCGATGCCGGTGGCCTCTGCCTCTTTCGGCACGGGCATCGGCGTCTCGTTCCCGACCTCTGGCTCGCACAGCAGCGAGATCGTGCCGTCGTATGCGGCCTTCAGCTTCGACAATATCGTCGAGGAGCTGACCGTCGAGGAGAAGCACGGCCGGCTCGTCATGGAGCTCAAGGTCACGAATGACGGCGACAGCGACTACTCCGTCGCCCACCGCGACGGGCAGATCTACGACTTCGCCATCCTCGACAAGAACGGCAAGACGCTCTACCGCTGGTCGGACGGCATGGCCTTCACGCAGGCCCTGACGAGCTCTTCCGTCGCCGCCCACAAGAGCGAGGTCTACACGGCTGAGCTCGACCGCAAGGCCTACCGCAAGATCAAGGACGACGCGGTGCTCGTGACGGCCTGGCTTGTCGACACGCCCTATAAGCTCACGACGCGCATGCCGACCAAAGTCGGCAGCTCCACGCCCGTGACCCTGCACGGCGGCATCGTCATCGGCAACGGCCCTTGGTATGACGACTGAGCCACGCCCAGAGCCTGCGCCATATGTGACAAAACGCCATGGTTATGCTATATTATAGAGAAATAGTTTACAATCTGTATGTATTTTTGCAAAGGATGTGTATCATTTTTGGACAATACTGACGCGGGCCTATTGCTCGTCTTACTTCTGTTACTGTTGCTGGCCAACGCCTTTTTCTCGCTGATTGAGACGGCCCTCACAGAGAGCCACCGCGGACGGCTCGAGAAGCTCGCCGAAGACGGCAATCAAGATGCCGAGGCAGCGCTCGGCCTGCTCGAGAACGTCGAAGCGCCGCTCTCGCTCGTCCAGGTCGGCATCACGCTGACTGGCATCCTCATGGGCATCTGCACCGGCGCCTTCATCGCGCCGTACCTCGCCAGCTTCATCGCCTTCCTGCCGCATGCCACGACGATTGCCATGCTCTTCAGCATCGTCGTCGTGACGTACATCACCCTGCTCTTCAGCGAATTCCTGCCGAAGAAGAAGGCCGCACAGAACCCTGAGCACATGCTCATGAAGTACCATGGCATCGTCGCAAGGCTTACGCGCCTCGCGCGCCCCTTCATCCGCTTCCTGTCCGGCTCTGCGGGCGGCGTCCTCCTGCTGCTCGGCATCAACCCGCACGTCGAGGACACCGTCACCGAAGACGAGGTCAAGGACCTCATCGAGCAGGGCACCGAGGACGGCACCTTCGAGAAATCCGAGCAGGCTATGGTCGACCGCATCTTCCACATGAGCGACCAGACCGCCTACTCCTTGATGACGCCGCGCACCCAGATGCTCTGGCTCGACCTGACCGACTCCCTGCGCCACAACCTGCGCATCATCCGCGAACATCCGCAGAACGTCTTCCCCGTCGGCCGCGAGAATCTCGACGACTTCTGCGGCGTGCTCTACGCCAAGGACCTCCTCAACGCCTCGCTCGAGCGCAAGTCCCTCGACCTCGCGCAGTACATCCGCAAGCCCATGTTCGTGCCGCGCTCGATGGAGACCTTCCGCGTGCTCGCCAAATTCCGCGACACCGGCATTCACGAGGCCATGGTCCTCGACGAGTACGGCGGCGTCGTCGGCTTCATCACCCTCAACGACATCCTGCAGGAGATCATCGGCGACTCCATGTCCAACGTTGAGCCCGACCCAATCCAGTTCACCCCACGCGACGAGCACTCTTGGTATGTCGACGGCCTCTGCTCCATCGACGACTTCAAAGAGCGCTTCGACATCGCCGAGCTCCCCGACGAAGACCATGACCACTACCAGACCATGGGCGGCTTCTTGACCTCCTACTTCGGTTACATCCCAAAAGTCGCCGAGAAATGTGAGTGGAACGGCTTCACCTTCGAAGTCGTCGACATGGACCGCGCCCGCATCGACAAAATCCTCGTCACCCGCGAGGAAAACACCGACGCTGCCCCCGCAGCGCCGTCCGATGCAAAAAAAGAGAGCGACAAGTAAATCACCATAAAAAAAACGAGACTGCAACCTGGATGCAATAGCATCTGGTCTACAGTCTCGTTTTTTTAATTCAGCGACTCAAGAAATCCGCAAGCTCGTGCCGTCGTGAAGCATGAACAGGATGCTCTCTTTGACATTCTTGCCGAGGATGGACTCGACGGCCTGACGGTAGAGCTCGATCTGTTTGGCGTAGTGGCGGCGGATCTTTTCGGGGGTGGTGTCGTGGTCGGTCTTGTAGTCGAGCAGGACGAGGCTGCCGTCGGCTTCTTCGAAGAGGACGTCGATGACGCCCTGGACGAAGATTTTCTCGCTGCTGCCCACATAGGCGGGGTTGACCTCGCCCACGGGGATCATGCGGCTGAAGGGCAGCTCGCGCCAGACGCGCACGGCCTGCTGCATGCGCTGGCCGAGAGAGGACTGGCAGAAGGAGTCGATGCTCGCGTAGTTGACGGCAGCCTCGTGGCCG
>ULVW01069102.1_pt1 | contig 38603 bp, 38 predicted proteins | sample 1959801 | NCBI WGS metagenome assembly ULVW01 (sample SAMEA4835796, study PRJEB28245) | human gut metagenome | biome: gut microbiome; material: fecal sample | place: Denmark | collected 2008
GACAGGCAGATACACATCCATACCGTCCTGCATCAGAACAAAAATGACGAACACGCACGCGGTCATGTCGGCACGGAACTGAACAACAAGGCGGAAACAGTCATGCAGATAGAGCCTGACAAAGATGATAAGTCCATAAGCATAGTGGAAGCCATACACAGCCGTGACCGTGAGTTTGAACCGTTTGCCTTCCGGGTAAACGATGATTCCCTGCCCGAACTGGTGGAGTCATATCAGCCTCAGGAAAGGCAACCAGGACGCCCGCCTAAGGAACCGTTTGACCCGTACAAGGAGATACCTGAGGATACGCACCGTTCCGCTCTAAACGCTGCTTTTGAGGGCGGCAATATCAACGGCTATGACAACTTGATTGAACAGCTGAAAGAGGGCTACGGACGGCAAGGAATAAAACTGGGGCACAACAAAGCCGTAAAGCTCGCAACATTCCTGAGCAACAAACGAATGGTCGTCAAAGAAGGGAAAGAATACAAATTCAACCGTGATTTCTATTACTGAGCCGATAGCGTTTAACCCCATCGGTGTGACATTTTTCTGTGACATTTCCCGGCTTTACTTTATTGCCGGGGTGTAGATATGGGAATAAAGCAAAGCTATGGCTGGTTTCATCATGCAGGTGCAATCTGCCATGCTTCCTTTTATATGTACACTGAAATCCGGACAACCCCCGCATCGTATGAGATGTAGCATCAATCCGTGCCGGGCTTGCCCGTCTGCCAGTAATAAACCCTATGGGGGAGCCTAATACCCCATTTTGGCGAAAACAAGGGCTAAACAAGAGAAACAAAGTCAAATAAAAGCAAATAAAAATATTGATTATTAGATATTTAATGAAATACGGCGTTTCGATAAAATTTCATAATTTCTCATTGGTGTGACATTTTTCTGTGACATTTTTCGGAGGATTTTTCTACCTTTGTGCCATAACCATTCAATAGTCAGTTATGGCAAAGGCAACATTATCACTCTCGAAGAAAGCAAACCCGCAGGGCGAGCACCCGATATTGGTACGGCTGGACATCACACGCACCAACCGCCCGCAGTTCAAATCCACTGTCACCGTCCTGCCGGAATATTTCGCCGACGGCGAAATCAAGATACCCATGCGTGGGAAACTCAATGCGGCGTTCCGTGACGAACTGCTGAAAAAGAAGACGGACATAGAGGCGTTCATCGCTTCCTTGACCGCCATTTCTATGGCTCTGCCGGAAGAAGCCCGTACCCGTAAGGACATCCTCGAAGTGTACGAGGTTGTCAAGTCTGTAAACCCCGCCGAAATAAGCCGCACGACCATCATCGCCAAGAAAAAGGAGCAGACCGCCGCCAATGCCGAACTCGTCCGGCAGTTACAGGAGGCGCGCCGTCCCGGAGTGCTGGACTTTGTGCGCAAGCGGCTGGAGGGCATGAAGAACGGCACGATAAAGCGCAAGGGCAACAACTACACGAAACAGACGCTTCACACTTATACGGGCTTTGCCAATATCCTCGAGACATTCATAAAACAACACCCTTTCGACTGGGAAGACATCAACGAGCGGTTGATTGACGAGTTTGTCCTCTACATGGAGAACTACGGCTACATGAAGAAGACCATCAACAAAAACCTCGCTGTCTTCTCCGCCATGCTCAATACCGCTTTCAAGGAGGGCTTCCGCTTCAAGACATCGGTGCTCGACCATTTCCCGAAACTCCACGTGACACGGGAGGACAAGGTGGTGGAAATCTACCTGACGGAAGAAGAACTGCAAGCCCTTTATGAAATGCCTTTAAGCGGAAAGGAAGACAAAGCCCGCGACGTGTTCCTCGTGGGCTGTTACACAAGCCAGCGTTTTTCCGACTATTCCCGTATCACGGAGCGCAACATCAGCTTCCACGACGGCGTGGGCATCATCACGCTGACACAGCAGAAGACAGGCACGGAGGTTTCCATCCCCATACTCAATGACAACCTTATCCGCATTTTCGAGAAATACGACTACAATCTGCCGTACATCCACAATAACGACCTGAACGAAATTATCAAGGTCGTTCTGGAAAAGCTCTCCGAATCCGTGCCGAGTTTGAGGCAGGAAATGGCGACAAAAATCACGCTCATAAGCCAAAGGATGGAAGAACAGAACAGGGTAGCGTTCAAACGCAACGAGTATGGAGATATACTCGTACCGAGATACCGCCTCGCCACCACCCATACAGCACGGAGGACGGGCATCACCCTCATGTACTTGAGCAAGATGCTCGACAGCCACGAGATGATGTCGATAAGCGGGCACAAGACCGAAAGCGTTTTCAACGATTACATCAAGATAAGCGGTATCGAACTGGCCACCAGCATAGCAAAAAAAGTGGCGAAAGCCAAACAGGAAGCAGAGGTCAAATCGGTACTGTTGGAACAGTTCGGGCAAATGTCGGCTGAACAGCTTGCCGGACTTCTCGAACTGGCAAAGACCGGTACTGCCGGATAACCGTTATAACCATAGGGGCTTATGAAAGAAAACATCGAAGATATAAGTGCGGATATTGAACTACAATACGGACAACCGAACATGGAGCGTAACATCGCCTATGTCCTTTCACTTGTCGAAGCGCATGCCACGGAGGACGGGAGACTGGATGATGATATTCCCGTTCCGTCCATCGAAGCGGCGGCAAAGACCATCCTGCTGCTGATTGACCGTCCCGAACTGTCTTGGGAAACGATCTGCCGGGAACAGCGTGTGAAACACGTCATGGAATACCTTTTTATCCGGGCACGTAACCACCCCGACGAGGTGCACAGGTTTGTCGATAGGCTGCTCAAACAATATGTGCCGAAAATGCCGTCGCAAATGGTACGCATCTACCTAAATGCGTGGAAACATATTGCCGGACAATCCCGGCCGACAAAGTTCACCGATGAAATACTCTACCCGGAACATACGGAGAAAATTCTCGACACGCTGCATTTTTTGCTTCAGGGCGAGGTAGGGCGTGGTGCTGCACTTGTCATGGTATGCGCAAGGGACGAGGGATTGGTACGGGACATAGCCCATGCGAAAATCGTTACCGAGTTCTGCCATGTGACGAAGACCGCCTACAACAACTACCTGCACGAGCGTTTCCCCGACAAGGAGAAGAACCGCATCGTCGGAACGCTCCGTACCAAGATTGGCTACACGAAAGAGGAAGACGGACGCATTGTTTTCCTGCCCGACAAACCGAGCTACAAAAGTGTGTTCCTGCAACTGTGGCGCATGATGAAATCGCTGGCTGAATAATTTTCCTTTTCCCTCTTTTTCGGTTGTTATAACCGGGCAGGGGGATAAGGTGCGGGAGGTCATTTGTCGTCGTAATGCCCCTCTACGGTCAAGACCAACACGGTAACTTTCTCCTCGTATATATCATAAATCAGGCGGTCGTTTTTTGATATTCTTCTGGAATATGTTATCGAATCGCCTGATTTAAGTGGTTCGGGGTGTCCCGTCCCTGTCCTCGGATGCTCCATCAACTCATTAAGCAGCTTGACGAGCTTCTTGTATTGCACGGGATTGGATTTCTTGTATTTCGATACAGTCTTTGTCGCTATTTGGGTAAATTCTATCTTATACAAGCTCATAGCGTTTCCAAGAATTTATTAAGTTCTTCCTTTGTAGTACAGGTCGTGACATTGCCCTCCCTGTATTGCCTGCGACCCTCTTCGAGCCTCTCTTCAAGCTCCGGGGAAAGGACAAAATCCTCTTCGTAAACGGGGGTCAGCATATAGGAGACCTTTCCCCTGCGCCTGATTACCACCTGCTCCCCATTGTCGGCGAGTGCAAACATGGATGCCTGCTTCTCCCGAAATTCTCTTGATGTAATCTGAATGACTGCCATAACTTTTATAATTTACATTGTGTACCAAAATCGGTACACAAATATAATGCCTATTCCCGAAACCGCCAAACTTTTTGCCAAAAATCAGTCTTACGAGTGCGTTTCCCCTCTCATGTATTGTTAATTCCGTTCACAAAAATGTCTTCCGGTGTCCGGCAAGCAATGACAACCCAAAATATTCCGCATTCGTTTCAAAGCGTTCTAACTTCGCACCACGAATCCGTGGCAGACCTCACTGCCACGGTGCAGTCCGGGCAGGTGCGAGGCAAATGTTTTGCCGTGAGGGTCGCCGAAAGAACTGCCTTGTCAAAGAAATGACTTCTACACATGATTTGGAATCAAGACAACCCGACACGATAGTCATCACTTCGGTCGATACATTGAAAACCGCTTTCCAGCAATGGACGGAGGAACAGGAACGACAACGCCGTGCAGCCGAAAAGGAGACCATGCTCGATGAGGAAACCGTCCTGCACCGCCTCGGCAAGAGCCGGGCCACGCTCTGGCGATGGAACATCTCCGGCTATCTCACCCGTTACAAGGTCGGCGGCAAGAACTGCTACAAACTTTCCGACATAGAACGAATAGAGGGAGGACACAAAAGATGAACGTGGAACAACTGACAGCGAGTATCGCACAGCGTGACCCGCTCTTGGCAAACGCAGTCAGCCAAATGGTCGGCTATATTCAGGACAAATGGGCAGCACCATACCCAACCAAAGAGCAGACGGAGACAGTCAATGCCTACTTGCATTCCGTCCATGCGGACGGTGACGGCACGATGAACGAGACGAACATCGCACACCGCAAAATTGCCTCGCAGGAGATAACCATTAACGCAATCCGTGTGCTTGACCATAACCAACTTGACCGTTTGCAGGACGTGCTGAACCATATAGCGGAAGACAAAGGGTATTACATGCCTGAACGGGAATACGGTTTGGGCAAGTAGCTGACCAGTGTAACACCATAATATCATAGACTATGTGTAAAGAGAAACAGACCATACACTATTGCACCATTCTTTCAGCCGGACAGTGGGATTTTCTTTTGGACGGCAGATTTTCAGGCATAAGACAGAAATGTCTGCATCGACTGATGACCAGTGCGGTACAGACAAAAACCGTTTATAAAATCAAGGGCATTGAAATAGTCTTGGAGGTGGGACAGGTCGCAGCTTCCGACGTGGAACTGGCGGAATACTTGGACTGCAACCGCAAGACTATCGGCAAGCTCATTGATAATTTTAACAAGCTCGGTATGCTGACCACCCGAACCAACAACCGCACTTCTATACATACCCTGCATTTTCTCACGGGCTGGTATGTCGGAGGTGTCCTTATAACCAATCCGCATTATGTCAGACCTTCGGCTAATGTAAAAGGACAGACGGGCGATGTGCGGACACCTCTTTCCGTTGATCTGTCATTGGAGAATAGCCGATGTTCTGTGCGTGACGGTAGCCAAAGCGAAACGCCAAATGCGGACAGCACGGGAAGCGAAACAGCCGCCCTTTCTTTTTTCCTTTGTTCGCCTGTGGCTTCCGACTGTCAAACTGGCAAGTCGGGCGACAAGGACAAAACCGACCAATCCTCTATCATAAACAGTGGAGAGAGAAGACCGGACGATAACGGAGAAGAAAGCCCCAAAGAGGCGCAGAATGGCACGATTGGCGGTGAGGATAACCCGAACATAGGGAAGAGGAATTGAACGGCGCAAAACGCCGGATTTCAAACGAGCCTCCGTTGGCGTGCGTGAGTGACCGTGCTTGCACCGGTATAGTCCACTATAACTTCTCCGCTACGCTCCGAAGTTGTGGGCTCTCCCGAGAGGCTGGGCGTTGCCCCGTCCCACTTAGGGCGCTGCCCTAAGAACCCGGCAAGGGCAGTCTGCCCTGTGCAACCCGACCAAAGAGTGCCCCCCTCTTTGGGAACTCCGCTTAGAGGTTTTCACCCCTAAGAACCCCAAGCAGGAAGTGACCCTCTCCCTGCACCCTCCGATTAAGGCGAAGCCCTAATAACCCATTGTGAAACTAAAAAGACAAACAAACTTATGGCACAAAAGACATCAATCAACATAAAACCCTGCAACGTTGGAAGCAGCAGTCCGCATAACAGGCGGTCAGCGGAATATCTCGCCAATATCCGAAAGGAAAAACTATACATACGCACCGACCTCATGGCTAAAAATGAAGCGTGGGTAGCACCTGAACTTGGCGATACGTCATTGGCAGACCGCTACAAGCAGATAGCCGCAATGGTCAAGGAGAAGACAGGACGGACAATGCAGACAAAAGACCGGGAACGGGTGAACAAAAAGACAGGCAAGGTGACCATAGTACGTGGCAGCACCCCACTCAAAGAGGGCGTGGTCGTAATCAAGGAAGATACCACGATGCAGCAGTTGCAGAATTTCTGCGAGGTGTGTAAGCAGCGTTGGGGTATCACAGCATTGCAGATATTCATTCACCGGGACGAGGGGCACTACATCAATCCCGGAGACACCGCCACATGGAAGCCCAACCTGCACGCCCACATCGTATGGGATTGGATGAACCACGATACGGGCAAGTCCTGCAAGCTGGACGAGAAAACCATGAGCGAAATGCAGACGGTTTTGGCTGAGTGCTTGGAGATGGAAAGGGGCATCTCAAAGGAAGTTACAGGCAAGAAACATTTGGAACGCACAGACTTCATCCTTGCCAAGCAGAAGCAGGAAGCGGAACGGGTCAAAGCCGAAAAGGAAGCAGCCCTTGCCGCCAAAGAGGAAGCCGAAAAGGAACGGCAGACCATCGAGGGCGAGAACAAGGCAAAAGAGCAATACCGTCAATCTCTTGACTCCGAGATTGCCGACAAGGAGCGGCAACTCAAAGACGAACGCAAGGCAAAAATGGACAGCATTTTAGATAGCGTAAGCAGCCTTGTCGGGGTGGGCAAATCCGCAGCCATCGAAAAGGAAAACGCCAAGCTGAAAGCCGAGAATGAACGCATCAGAAAAGCTTTTCCCGATGCCGTAAAAACCGAGGTCGAAAAACAGACAAAGGCATTGGTCATAGAGAAGCAGAAAGCCGAAGCGGAACGTGACAGGGCTTTGGAACAAAACCGCTCACTTGGTATGGAAAGGGACAAGGCGGTACGGCAGCTTCAGGAACAGCAAGCCAACGAGCAGCAGCACATTGACTTTACCGTAAGCCGTGTCACAGCGGAAAAAGACAAGACCATCCGTTTGCTGGAGAGTGCGCTAAGAGCGAGTAGGCATATCCTGAACATGCTTGCTGATATTCTTTATAAGGCAAACGAGGTCTTTAAGCGAGCCATTGACGCAATTATCCATTTCGGAACGGAACAGCATAAGTCTTTCTTTGCTCCGTCCGAAGCTGCCGACATTAAGAGCGTCATGCAGGAATATGGCGAAACTGCCGAGCAGCAGAAAGCCATTGGTGCATGGCTTTGCGGCTATGCGGAGAACCGACTGCCTTTTGACGAAATAAAACATCGCCATACACTCAAAGAGGTTTGCGATGTTGCAGAGGGGGCGTATGATTGGAAAATCCCCAAAGGACAAGGAATGCAAATATAAAGTCAATCCTTAAATCTGATGATACTTTTTGTTGTATTGAAAAGTACCCATATCAGCAGGATTTTGTTCTCTATTACAAAATAAGGATGTTTTATCTTTGCACGCTGTAAATCAATGACGTATTATAAATGGATTATATAGACAGAATATTTGAAAGGATCTCAACCAAGGATAGTCGTCGAATTATTGAAGTCTATTTTCAGGAGTTGTATTGTTCTGCACCGCTTTCCAATAAGGTCTTGTCTCAAAAGTTGCTTCTGCCTATACCTATTATTACTGCAATAAGGAATGAAGGCATTGAATTGGGGGTATGGAAGCGATGCAACGGAGGCATGGAGCTTACTCCTAATGGTAAAGACTATGTAGAACAAATACTTGGGTTCAAAGATATAGACCGATGTTTGTATCACCAACTGGCAACTGATGAAAAAGCACGGGAAGCGTATGCAAATGTGTTAAGCGAAAAATATCGTAAGGCATTCGATGAACGTCCTACTGCGGATGTAACATTGGATCAAGCCCAATGTACCGTACAAACGGCATTTCGCAGGGCTTTGCTTTGCCTGGCAAACGGTACATTAATCGGTAAACAGATTGTATGTATGGGCGATGACGATTTTGTCAGCCTTGCCATTGGCTTTCTGTTGAAGGAACTTTATCCCAATCGGAGCATATATCCGACACATATCCATGTGCTTGAAATGGACAACCGCTACATCGAATGCCTTAACCGGCAAGCTGGACGGTTCGCCTTGCCGATAAGTTGTGAGCAAGTAGATTTGAGAATGCCTTTGCCAACGCATTTGTGCGGACGTTTCGATTGCCTGTTTACCGACCCGCCTTATACGCAAGAGGGGGCTTCCTTGTTCCTGTCACGCGCCATTAGCGTACTGAAAGAGACATCCGGCCTGAGCATCTTTTTTTCATTCGGAAACAAATCGGCAACGGAGAGTTACTTTCTGCAAAAATGCTTCCAGCTGCATGGACTGACTATAAAAGATATGTTTACCCGGTTTAACGAGTACATGGGTGCATCCCTTTTGGGTAATAAGGGACAACTTTTTGTCTTGGAAACGACAGAACGCACACGTGCCCTATTCCCTCTCGGAAAACAAGGACGTAACGATATATACACCGCAGACCGACATCTCTGTCAGAACCGTTATCGCTGTCGGCAATGTGGAGAAATCTATACGGTAGGAAAAGAGGAGGGCTATCAAACCATCAAGGATTTGAAGGAGCAAGGTTGCCCTGCATGTGGATGCACCACTTTTAGCAGGCTGCATAAAGACAAAGATGTGGCGATAAAGCGACACCTGCCTCTGGGACATCATATCCTTGCGGACTTCTACAATTGTGATCCGATAAAGTTGGACGATGTGGAACAAATCCGCACGTTTATGCACGAAGCGGCAATAAAAGCCGGGGCAACCATCGTGCAAGAGAACTTTCACAAATATGCCCCCATAGGCGTAAGTGGTGTTGTTGTAATTCAGGAATCCCACTTGACTATACACACATGGCCGGAATGCAGGTATGCCGCTGTCGATTTATTCACTTGTGGCACGAATGTTCGCCCGTGGGCAGCTTTCGACTATTTGCAAGAGAGGCTTGGATGCGCCAAAGTGGAATGTAGCGATTTGATGCGGGGTGCCAGTAGTTTATGAACGGCTATGCCTGTTACGGTATTCGGAAATGGAACAACCCGTCATACGGCGAAAGAAACGGCAAAGGTACGATGCGTCTTCAAAGTGGAACAGGCGAGCCAAGTCTTTGACGGATTGCTCCGTATTATCCAAATATCGTTTTAGTTCCGTCACGACAAACAGGTCAATGATTTTTTTGGGTGTCCGCTGTTCCACTTTGTTGGTCACTTTATAAAGGTAATCCGTGGTGATGCAAAGCCTGTCAGCATAATATTTCACATCCCGTCTTTCATGAAAGTTACGGGTCAGCAATGACATGAACTTACCGAACAGCATCCACGGCTGGTCTTTCTTGCACTCGACCAAATTAGGAGACATGGACTTGAACACAATATCCAAGGCGAGGAATATATTGTAGATGCAATTTTGCAGGATATTTCTCCGGCCTTCCTCATCACCGTTCTCCATTACCCATGCCATCTGTTTGAATGCTCCGTCTGCCAGTGCATATTGTGTTTCCGAAAGCCGGCAGACAGGGTATTCATACAACCTGTCCCAAAATGCCGAAGATGTCATCTTGTAGAAGATTTCCTCTGTCTGTTCCAGTGATGCGGAAATGTATGCAGCTTCGAATGAAGGCGAAATGCGCTGCGGTGCAAATAGGGTATCTGAAAACAATACAAGCAAATCGCCCTTTCGGAAAGTGTGTTCCCGGGTGTTGGCCGTTATGATGGCTCTCCCTTCAGTGCATAACAGCATGGTACACCCATTGGCGACAAAAGGGGATTTCCCTAGCAACTCATGCAGGTCTGTCCTTCCATGTTTGTACGGTTCTCCATGCCGAAGAGCAAGGCTTTGTATGTTACATGCTGTCGTCGTCATAATTTTCTTTCCATAGTTATATGCGTCGGCTCAAAACAATGCTTTTTATACAAAGATCGCATGGGCATGTTCATGGCATGAACCTTACCGACGATGTAGGTAGCCCCGCAATCCTTTGCATATTCAATGCTTTTATCAAACAAGTCATCCACAATTTGCATTCCCCTGATGCTTTCGTCTGCATAAATAGACTTGAAGTTGGCATAGGCTTCCCCGGTCAGGCTGTTTAACTTTTTCTCCATCCATACCCAGCCTACGATTTTACCCGATTGTGTTTCTTCTATCACAATCATTCCGCGACGGTCTTTGGCCTTTGCCAATTTCTTACAATGAAACTCTAGGTCAGTGATAGCCTTGTCTCCGAATGAGATTTTAGAAATCTCGATCTCAAATTTGGCTACCGCTTCAAAGTCATCTTCTCTTATTTCTCGCATAATGTACATGACACCAATTCATTTAAGTTGTATGTCCGTAAAAACAATTCCAGTTCAAGCATAATTATGTTACAAAAGTATGCTAAAAATCTAAGATATAATTTTTTAGATTGATTTTTATTTGCAGATTTTGCATTTTCTCATTTTCCACTAATCATTGAATGTGCCATGCACACAATATGTCCTTACTGACTAGCGATGCAGACTACGGCAATTAGAACGGTCGCCAAGTCATTACCCAAACGAGATAAATCTTCTAACTATCTTGATTTCAATGAGTTATATTCTTTTTTTTGAGAATTAGGGGATTATTTGTACTGTCAAAATGTAGGCGTGTCTTTTTGATGTTTTTTATGACAGTTGTATTCTTTGAATTAAATCAATTATTCCTCATATTGTGGAAGATGTAGATTATCAGTCAATATAAATAATTCCCCGACAACTGATATTGCTTAACTGAAATTCTTCCATAAACAGAGTATAAACAGGCCTATTTCTGTAGTATTCGGAATTGCTACTGGTTGTTATTTCGCCTGAAAATGCGACATTATAGTGACATTTTTAGAATTTATCTCATTTTTACAATATCTGAAATTTACATTTATATAACTGATATACAAATAGATATAACAAATATTGAGATGATTATATAATAGAAGCCTAATACCCCACTCGCCTTTCGTCAATGGGATGAGTGCCACTTAAAACAGCAAGCTGGACACGGTACAATCATTGTTGGATTTGGATAGAACACGAAAAATTTTATCTCTCTTATTGCCGACTATGCTTCGGCTCTATGCACATAGTTTCCACAGAAAAAATGGTTAGGACTTTAACCAAGTTGTGCCTTCGAGGAACTGTTGCTTTAAGAGCAAAAGCACATCAAAAATACGCCATCGCAATCTCAGCGGAAAATCGTCACCAAAGCACATACGGAATTATTCGGCAGGACACTGTACATCTCCATGCCTTGACTGTTGGATATAATGTTGATTTTATCTCCCCTATTTTCGAATCCGGTTAATCATGTCCATCGTCAAACCTTTTATCGAAATCTAGTTGTGAATGTCCAATGCGCATACCACATCCTCACCTACAAAGATTGGCTTATGTTATGGCAAAACTTCTATCATGAGCTTTGGCAAACAAGGTTTCTTCGACTGGATAATCCCTGCTACAATCCACATTGGGAATCCGGCATATCCGTTTCACGCTTTGATGCTGTTGAGGCTTAATTATGAAAGCAGCCATTGTCAGATAAGATTATACATGAGTCCCCTTCTTCTCATCTCGTGACTGGACAATTCAATCTCTTATCACCCTTCCATGCCCGAACACTCCCTTATCGTCGAATAGAAATAAAACAGGATTTGGCAAGACGTAATAAGAATGTTTTTTATGCCATACGATCTCTCTAATGTCATCTTTTACCTAAAATGAGCCCAATTTTTTGAATAAACCGCCTATATCTGAACACAGTGAAAGAAAAAATGTTTTTTCTTTTGATGTCACCGAATAGTTACTTATATTTGTCACCAAACAGTGACATTGAATAGATTATGGGATTAAAAGGAACAAAGGAACGATTGCTTGAAGCTGTCAGTAAAGTAATTGAAGAAGATGGATTTACCAAGATTGGAATTAACCATATAGCAAGGCAGGCACAATGCGATAAGGTTTTAATATACCGCTACTTTGGAGGTTTGGACGGACTGTTGGCGGCTTGGGCGAAACAATATGATTTCTATTCGTTCGCTTATTCCGAATTCATCAATCAGATAGAACAGGCCGAAACATCTGGCCTTGGGGAGATAATAAAAAAGGTATTGTTGAAACAGTTGGAATACATGAAGGAGAATCAACTTATGCAGGAGTTATATGTATGGGAATTATCGGGAAATTCATCATTCCGTACAATACAAGAGGAACGTGAAAAAAGCGGTCACAAATTGCAGCTGGAGTTGGAAAAAAGATTGAATGGCAACTGTCGGGATTGTAATTTCTATATTACTGTCATCATCGCTGCAATCAACTATATCATATTGTTTACCCGTCAGTACAACATGTTTAACGGGATAGATTTCGGTAAAACCGAAGCATGGAACGGACTGAAAAAAATCATATCAGATTATGTCGACACATTTATAATGCCAAAAATAAAATGAGGTGTTTATTTTCCATTGTTATTATAATGATGCTTTTTTGCCGGCACTTGCTCAAAAGACAACCTACATTTCAAAATGTGACAACCTAAAGGAAACAATCGTTTGGCAGAAACAAAAGACGAAAGAGAAAATATTTTTATCTGTGAATAAGGGAATGAACGACAAGAATATGTAATGAACAAATCCTTGCAAACCGAGAAATGCAAATTATAAACCCATCGCTTCAAACTGATTTGACAATAGAATTACGCAACAACATATATTCGATTGAAGGAGGATTCAAAGGCAAGTCTATTGCCAAGGCTGTTAAGAGCAATGGTTATGTTTGTTATCAAAACATTGCTTATAATGCAGGAATATCGTTGAAGGGCAAAAAAGCGATTAAATACGAATGTTTTCGTCTTGATAACATAAAGATACAATGATGGCAGAAACTCAAGATATAGAAAAATTCGAGAATATGGACGCTCTAAAAGTGACAGTCACCCTCACTGGATTTTTATCTGCCTTTTGGAGTTGCTCCTACTATTTCTCCCCTACTGCATTAAAATTTATTGGTTATAAAGGCGTGAACGGTAAACCGGGAACACCAGAAACGATTATAAAAATAATGAAATGAAAACAGTTATATTCTATTCTTCAACCTACAATGGGAACACATTGAAAATCGCAGAAAGTATGGCAGCTGTATTGTCTGCCGATTTGGTTTCAATAGAAGCTGACATTTTCAATATTGACTTGTCAAAGTATGATTTAATTGGCTTTGGCTCGGCCATTCATTTCGCGGAACATAATATCCGATTACAGCGTTTTGTTTCTGCACTTCCCTTGCAGGAAAAGCATGTTTTTATCTTTTCCACTCGTTGCAATCCGTTAGTAGGAGGCTACCATAAAGCACTTAAAGGAATCCTAAAGCAACAAAAAGCTAATCTTGTCGGTGAATTTTCTTGTGTAGGCTTTGACCGGACAGGTCCTTGGGTATTGATAAATGGTTATAACAAAAACAGACCTGATGCCAAAGATTTGTTCAAAGCCCGCCTGTTTGCTGAGAAACTGCAACAGAAACTTAATCCTCTCTCTTCTATCGCGAAAGAAACCATTACTGAATACAAACATGGCGTTGCCTTTCGCCTGAAAGGAGAAAACCGAATCGCAGGTCGTAAAGTGATATTTCTCAATACCACTTCGTGTATACAATGCGGCAAATGTATCAAAGTCTGCCCAATGAATATTTTCCGGAAAATCGGGGCCATACTACCAGTGAATGATGAAGATTGCATCCAGTGCAGGTTGTGTGCAAAGAATTGCCCGACAAGTTCTATATACATCAATGAATCGTTTGCAAATGGGATGCGTATTGCCTTACGGGAAATGTTCAGTACAAAACTGCAGAATCGCTATAAATCCAACATAGAATAAGTTTTGAATGAGCTAATAGATTTAGAGATTTACGAAATCGACCTCCACGGCTATGACATTGTAAAGGTTTCTTTTTCAATGACACACACGCTAAAAATTCTTTAATCCAGTAAAGTAAAGTTTGGGACCAAAGATATAATCAAAAAGAATCGCTATCTTTGCGGAACTAACAGAAACAATAGAATTGTTCAACCAATATGAAATGGCAAGTGTGCATATAGCTGCGCTCAACGGATAGCATTTTAATCAAGCTATTCAACAACGGACAGGCTTATGACAGGTTTGTCCTTTTTTGTTTTGCCATTATCCAAATTTATAATCATGCGATATGTACTGCCGTCTTGTGCAGCAGGACTTGTCGCATCATATCAAGTTGAACAATGAACTATACATACAAGAATATCTGGCTCATCAACTTTCCCGTAATGATGAGTATCCTTATCGAGCAACTTATCAATATCACCGATGCCATTTTCCTGGGGCATGTGGGAGAAACAGAATTGGGCGCATCCGCCCTTGCCGGGATCTGGTATCTGGCTGTCTATATGCTCGGCTTCGGTTTCAGTCTGGGCTTGCAGGTCGTTATCGCACGGCGCAACGGTGAACAGCACTATTCCGAAACGGGAAAGACTTTCTTTCAAGGATTGTTTTTCCTGTCGGGACTTGCCGTCTTTTTGTGTCTGTTTTCCAAACTGTTTTCACCGATTATTCTAAGTCGGCTGATTGCTTCTGAGGAAGTCTGTCATGCTGTGATTGATTATCTGGACGGACGGATTTGGGGACTGTTGTTCTCCTTTCCGTTCCTTGCCTTGCGCTCGTTCCTGATCGGCATTACCCGTACAAAAGCCTTGAACGTGGCGGCCCTGACAGCCGTATTGGTGAACATTCCGGGCAACTGGCTGCTCATATTCCATTGGGACATGGGGATAACAGGTGCAGCCATCGCATCGTCTTTTGCCGAAGCGTGTTCGCTAGCTGTGCTGGCAATTCATGTCTTACGCAAAATGGATAGACGGTTTTATGGATTGCATTGGAGCTTCGACAAAAGTGTATTGTTCCATGTCTGCCGTGTGTCCGTTTGGAGCATGTTCCATTCGTTTATCGGAGTGGCCTCGTGGCTTGCCTTCTTCGTAGCTGTCGAACATTTAGGAGAAATGGAACTGGCAGCTGCCAATGTCATACGCAGTGTCTCGACGGTGTTCTTTGTCATCGTCAATTCGTTGGCGGCTACTACCGGTTCGCTGGTTAGCAATTTGTTGGGAGCAGGGCAAAAGGCTCAGGTAGTTCCGCTGTGTAACCGGGTTGTCCGTTTGGGATATGCCATCGGTTTTCCTCTGGTCATTCTTGCCGTGATTTTCTATCGTCCGATTATCGGTATCTATACGGAAAGTGCAGTTCTGATACAAATAACCCATTTACCCTTTATAGTTATGCTGCTGAACTACGCCTTTGCTTTACCCGGCTATGTCTATATGAATGCCGTTACAGGTACGGGGGCGACACGCATAACATTTATTTTCCAGTTGATAACCATCGTAGCCTATCAGATTTATTTGTGGAGCATCAGTGGTTTCAGTACGTCATTGTCCGTTTATTGGACGGCAGAATATCTGTATGTGATATTACTCGGCCTGTTGTCTGTCATTTATCTGAAATATAAACGCTATTAAAAGCTGAATGTCATGATGAAAAAGGTGTATCCACGCACAGGCGACACGCAAACCGTGTACCTGAATGCCATTGTGAAAGACCCGTCTATCGAGGTGGGCGACTATACCATCTATAATGATTTCGTGTCCGACCCGTTGCTTTTCGAGCGGAACAATGTGCTATACCATTATCCCATCAATCACGAACGGCTGATAATCGGCAAGTTCTGTTCCATTGCCTGCGGTGCGAAATTCCTGTTCAGCTGTGCCAATCATACCTTAAAATCCCTGTCCACCTACACCTTTCCGCTCTTTTATGAGGATTGGGACTTGGAGAAATCGGATGTGGCAACAGCTTGGGACAACAAGGGCGACATCGTGATAGGCAACGATGTGTGGATAGGCTACGAAGCGGTGATTATGGCTGGTGTTCACATCGGCAACGGGGCAATCATAGCCGCCCGTGCTGTTGTTACGAAAGACGTGCCGCCCTATACGATAGTCGGCGGTGTTCCTGCCCGACCGATAAGGAAGCGTTTCGATGAGGAAGTGATACGGATGCTCGAAACGCTGAAATGGTGGGACTGGCCTGCAAAAAAGATTCGCCGATGCTTGCTTTATATCGTGAATGGTGACATCAATAATCTACTTGATTACAGGGAATAAATGACCAACTTTAAAACATATTCATTCTTAACCCTCTTAATTATGTAAATCTGGAAAATCTTATACAATAAATTCGTTTAATTCTTCTTTCAACTGTTTCCAGTTCGGGAAATATTTAGTTAATAAAGATGTATACTCTTCATTATGTAATCTAACTTTGATATGTAATAATTCATGTACTACAATATATTCAATACAATGAACTGGCTTCTTGATTAATTCAAGATTAAAAATAATATTTTGTGTACGGTGATTACAACTTCCCCATAAAGTTTTCATTTGCTTAACCTCCCATTTGTTCACACACACACCCAATATTTTTTCCCATTTGGCAATAAGTGAAGGAAGCATCAATTTGAACTCCGCGCGATACCATTCTCGCAACACTTCTGCTCGGCGTGCTGCTGTTGCACGTTCACGAACGTATAGTTTAATATATTCATTACCCTGAATTTCTACTTTTGCAGATGCATGATGATACAACACCTTTAAGCGATACCTATGACCTTTGAAGTAATGATTCTCGCCAGATACATATTCACGGGGCGTTTGACGACTTTGATCAAGAACCTGTGAAACACGTTGATTTATCCACGACATTTTCGTAATCAAAAATAATCGCACAGCCTCTTCAGCCATTCCAATAGGAGCAGACACATGAACACGAGCATTGGGTGGATATATTGTAAGATGCACATTCTTAATATTTTTCCACTCAACTTCCGCAGATATATTAGCAACCTCAATAACCGTCATTAGTACTCTCTTTGTGCAACTATTAGCTGCATTATATCATCTATATTCGCTTCAACTCCTTGCAAAACATGCTCAACAGCTCTCCGAAGAGCTTTCATCTTTTTCAAACCACTACTATCCATATCTCTGAAACCGTCACGTGCATTTGCTTTGATTGTTTCATGAACTCGGAGAGCCAAAGTTTCATCTTTTCCAAGATTATCATAAAGAGCCTGTTTCCCCTTTGTATCAATTGTTGCAGGGTACTTTGTCTTGATAGTCGACCGAGCTTCTTTCAGTTTTTCGATGAGTTTTTTTATTAGTTCCTTGTATTGGATCTTACCGTCTTTCTGTTCTTGAAGCAAGTGGTTAAGCAAATCAGACATTTTATCAAAGTAAGCCGGATTGTTCGGTCGTTCACTGATAATCATCTTTCGCATATTTGCCGCCAAAATCTCCGCGACAGAACGCTCATTCTGCTTGATTTTCTTTGGCAGTGAATCGATAGCCTCATCTCCCTGTGTATCAACCAAGTCGAGGAATGAAATATCAGCTAAATCGACCAGTTTTTCACTATCTTCAGCTCGCACATAGTTATCAATAAGCTGACGCATTGCCGGATCGTAATATTTCAGATCGAGTGCATCTCCACTTTTTAATTTTATCTCATCTTTGATATCATTAAAATAATCAACCTGCTTTTTAATATCTGTAGCCTCCTCTGCGGTATAGCCTGCCTGTTCCATCTCATTGGCAATATCAATATAACGACGTACCAAACGCGACACAAGTTTATAGAAGGTTTCACGTTTATTGGCATTCTCCTCACACTCTTTTTGCTGATTTTCCACAGGTGTTGTTTCAGCATATACAAAATACGCAAAATAGCCTTCTCGCGTTTGCGGATGTATCACTTCACACATCGTATAGACCGCTTGTAATGATTCTTCTAAGGCTTTGCGGCCTTCGGTAAGACGATTCGAAAGAAGGCCTTCAATATCATCGTCATCATAACCATCAAATGCCCCATTTGTATAATCCTCGATTGCACTCTTTACTGCTCCAAACAAATCTTGATAATCAATGATGTATCCAAAATCTTTCTCCTCACTATCTACTCGATTCACACGGCAGATTGCTTGGAAAAGATTATGGTCACGCATTTTTTTATCAATGTAGAGATAAGTTGCCGACGGTGCATCAAATCCAGTTAATAACTTATCTACGACAATCAGCAACTTCATATCTCCGGGATGGTCAGTAAACTCCTTTTTTGCCCAAGTTTCAAACTGTCCCGGCGTTTTATCGCCAATCATCTTTTGATATACCTCATACTTGGTGAGGTCCTCAGTCTCTCCATCACCCTGATACTCGTCTTTTACCGATGCGGTACTTGTATCGTAACTTGTAACCACAGCGCAATGCCCTTTCAACTCTGTCGATTGACAAACCTCCCAGTAGCGACACGCCTGGTAAATACTGTCGGCAACAAGCATAGCATTTCCATAGCCCCCTACTAAAGCCCGCTTTGTGCCCATATCTTGACAAATATCTGCGACTATGCGGTCGATACGTTCCTTGCTACTAAACAGCTTTTCCATCTTTGCCCAACGCTCTTTCAAAGCGGCACGAGCCACCGAACTTAACCCTTTTGTCTTCGTGTCAAACCACTCATCAATTTTCTCTCGTTTGCCCAAATACTGTTCTACATTCCGAGCCTCATAACGCAAGTCAAGAATAACATTATCATTTACCGCCTCATTGAACTTATAGCTATGAATATATGAGCCAAAGGTCTCTATTGATTTCTTCTTATCCGTATGGAGCAAAGGCGTACCCGTGAAACCTATCAGCATCACATCGTCGCCCATGATATGCTTCATTACTTCGTGCAGCATACCTCCTTGAGAGCGATGACACTCATCAATAAAGACGTAAATATTACCTTTGGCCCTGAAATCGGCCGGAAGTGATTTTGCCAACTCTTCAAGATACAAGTCGAGCGATTTACTTGCCTTCTTATTTCCTACTGATATGGCATCGCCGTCATTCTTATTGCCAAATTTGTGAATCAACGTACAAATCAACCATGGTTCGGCAGCATTGAGCATCTCAATCAGCTTACCTCCACTCTTGGCTCGCTGAATCTGCTCCCCGGCATCCTTGAAGCCCGATTCTATTTGTTTGTCCAGCTCATCACGGTCGGTAATAATCACCACACGAGCATCGCTGACATTTTCACGTATCCACTGAGCCAGCCATACCATCGTAATCGATTTGCCTGAACCCTGCGAATGCCATATAATACCGTTTTGCTTCTTGCGAACTCTGGGTTGAGCCGCTTTGACGGCGAAATATTGATTGGGACGGGCCGCCTTCTTTACCCCTCCGTCGAAGATGATAAAGTCATGAATGTATTCCAATAGTCTTGCAGGCTCAAAAAACTGCAACACACTACGATCCAACTCATTGGGATACTCCTTTGCTGTGAAATGCGATGGCTGACACGGCTCGCCACACGGTTCTTTCCAACGCAACCAGAATTTTTCGGGAGTTTTGATTACACCATAGTGCAATCCCTCGGTGTCGTTACCCGCAAAAAGCAACTGTATCGTCGTGAAGAATCGAGGAATATAACCGTCCTGCTGGTTACGGATATTCTGGCGAATACCTTCGTGGGCAGAAACCGTACTACGCTTGAGTTCGATTACAGCAAGAGCAATACCATTGACATACACGACCAGATCGGGGCGGCGGTCGCTTTCGCCTTGAATGGTTACCTCCTCTGCTATCTGAAAATCATTCTCCATCTGGTTGGCCCAGTCGATAAGGTGTACCATCTTTTTCTTTTCGGTCACCTCGGCCTGTATATTTACGCCGTAACGCAATAAGGTATATACCTCCTTGTTTGCATTATACAATCCGCCACCGAGGGAGTTTGCCGACTGCTTGAGTTTGGCAATGGCACTCCGTATCTCCTTGTCCGTATAGCCGCGCCGCGAGAGATATGTTGTAAGTAACTTTTCTTCGATCTTGGCATTACCCTCACGAGTCTCCCAGTTCCCGAGATAGGTGTACTTTAAGACATTCTTAAAAAGTCCTATCAACCTGTTTTGCGTTACACGCTCCTTTGCCCCGATATTTGTATCCATATTAACTAAATATTTCTCGTTCTAATTCCTTGTATATAGAAGGTATCTTCCGTAATTAAAGGTACTAATGTATCTCTAAAAAACGCATCTTTGGTATTGCCACATTTTGTCAGATTAAGAATGCGTTTTAATTCAATATAAATTTCACCACTCGCAGATTTTATATCATCAACAGAGTTTCCTCTTGCAGCACTTGCTGCGATTCTTTCTGTTTTGGCTGTTATACACTCTGCTATTTTATCTGGCTTACCAACAATGTTGCACAGCTTTGTTATAATCTCATCGTCGAGTATGTAACTTTCAATATGACGTCGATTTAACACTTTTATGCCTTTTGCATTGCATTCAGCGACTTCTTCCGTACTCTTATCATCTCGATCAACCAATTTAATAATTTCAGAATTTTGCATCACTTGAGAAATGATTTTCATACTGATATTATCTGGATTCTCTATATCCAAACAAGAGCCAATCGATACAAACGAAGTTGTCGGATATTTAGATGAAAATATTTTACTATAGATTTGGGCATCAAAATCTTTATACTTTCTCCCCTTAGCATCACCTTCACAGAATACAATTCTTTCTGGTGCAATTAATTTAGCGAAATCACCAAAAGCGAGTTCTACAAATTTATTCCAAATAGTTTTGTCTATAGTTGTTGGTGTTATCGTTGTCTTTTCATCAAAATCGATATTACTAAAATCCAAGAAAACCACACTCCCAGGATGTTGGCTCTCGAGTTCTTTTGCTTGTTGCAACATTCCTATCGAATGTGTTGCGAGCCAAAGTTGAGACTGATCATTTATCAGATTATACATTTCTGCCAGCAATTTAGCTTGCAATGCAGTATGCATATGTGCTTCGGGTTCATCAATACAATAAACGGTATTATTAAGATACTCCCCCTTAATAACTAAGTCTAGTATTATATCAAAAGCAGATTTTTCTCCGGCTGATAAGTTTTTGTAATGGAAATTAGTTGACCTCCCCTTAGTAAAATAAAAACTACCATTTACCAAAGGTTCTCCAATAGACGATAACTGCAAATCATCAAATACACGACTTAACGATTCTGCAATCCTCCCAATAAGTTCTTCTTTAAGATCTTTTACCGTTTTGTCTTCATTCTCAACGGTAAATACACCTGAAAGTGTATGGGAAATCAATCGTTGATAATTTTCGGAAACACTTGCATCTGTAGTCATCAATGTGTCAAACTTCACGAAATCATGAAGATCATTTTGTTTTGACAAACTTTGAGTCGTAAAATCGGGTTCGTTTCTATGTGCTGTGCGGAAATAGAACTTACCTTTTATGTTATCATTACTATTTAATGCATTATCATAAGCACTAATTTGCACTCTGTTATCATACCAAATTGAGTGATTGATATCCGCATTATCTCCAACTTTAATATAATAATCCGAAGTTCCCGCTATGGTATTCCACCCCTTATATCTGTGCCAATGGTTAAAGGCCTCAAAAATAGAAGTTTTTCCACTTCCATTTGGTCCCACCAAAACAACTAATTTAGCGGATTCAGGTATATCCTTAATCGTTAAATCCGTGAATCTCTTAAACTTATTCAGATGTACTTCTTGTATCTTCATATTCTATTTATTTTTAACCTTATTTGTCCTGTTAATAACTTTTGCATCATACCTGATTTTAGAAGACGATACTTGTCGCGCTTGGCTTCAAGATCGGCTATCTCCTTATCCATATCGGTCAGGATTACAGCTATTGCTTGCTGTTCCTTGATATCAATAGGCAAACAAATTACAAACTCTTCAAAAGTAGGTAATCTTAAAGAGTCCACTGTTGCCTTAACAGATAAAGATAATGCGTACTCTCCAAAATATCGTAACATATAGATGAATATATATTTACCACACACATCATCTGCAAAGTCACTAATTTTATACACTCTTTGATGATAGTCAAATTTACCATTAATATAATGAAATATATTACCAATACCACCTTCCCCTGGTACTAATATAGCTTCTCCATCATAGGAATACGAATCAATCGCATAAACCTTCTGTGAGCGTACAAAAAATGGATATTTACCGTTATCAACAGCTTGATCACCATTGCAACTACCTGTTTTAATATGAGAAATTGCTCCTAATTTCTTTTCTACCCATGGTTCCGTAAAGCCTGGGAGGCGTTTTTTGCCGGTTAGAAGTTGTTGCATCGCCCCTTGCTTAATCAGGCGTTTCTTAGCGATTTTCTTATCCAATGCCGCTATCAATCCATCTATATCACTCAGTGCCTCCGCGATAGCTCGCTGCTCAGCAATAGATTTCGGGAAAACAATCTCAAGAGAATTAAGAAGATTCTTATTTAATCCACCACGTCCACCATCTCCAGATGAAAGCAATCGTAAATAATCATATTTACTATCTACAACATAATATAAGTATAGCGAATCGTATTTATCATTAGGTAGTATTGCTGCTATTGATTGATTGGTACATAGAGAAATATAATTATATGCAGCCGTCCCTCTCGTTTTCCCCTGTCCCGCTAAACCAATTAACACGCAAAATGGAGGTATTATATGTGTACTTGAATTTAATAATCCTTCAGTAGTTATTCGACCTTCAACATCAAAAACAAATTTCTTATTTAGTTCTCCAGAACTCATCCACATAATATTCCCCCCCAATACTCCGGTCGTAGAGTACTAGGAGTACCGCCCGTAATAATCGAGGTAAAATCCGATATTCGTTTTGCCTCCCAATCATCGGGTATTATTCCCAACTCAGTTTGCTTATATCCTTGTGGTATATCCATTACCTACGCTTTAATAATTACCAATAGACCCATTTATAACCTTATTTTCCCAATTAGTATCCCATCTGCTTCAAATGCGCAGTAACCTTTGCTTCCAGGTCGGCTATCTCGGTATCAACCTCGGGGAGCGTCTGGACGTAACGCTCTGCAAGAGCCGATACCTTGGAGGTGAGTTTCTGGCTGATTCGTTGCATCTCACCATCAAGATACAAGGCAAGCGATGCAAACCACTTTTTCTCGATAACCAGCCGTTTAATCTCTTCCTCAAACAAATCGGCATATTTGACTACCAAAGCTGTAAGCAAGTCGTACTTACGCTCCTTGATCAGTTTCTTATTGAGTGATATATCGCCTTTAAGGTCGAGGTACTTTTGCAATACGGCAATCTCGTTGGCATCGGCTTTCTTATCGAGCACCTTAATTCGTTTTTTTACATTGGCATCGGTCATCTTACCATCGGGAAAATTGTCCTCATCGAGATAATTCTCCGCCTGCTCCTCGACCAATTCCGCAAGCTGTGCCTCATTTTGCGCCAACAACTCCTCGGCCGCAGCAATAACATCGCGCTTCTCGGCAAAATATTCGTCAATAACAACCGGTACAGGGAGCAGGTCGCAAACGACATCTTCGGGAGCGACAGCCTTTTTCTCCTTCTTTTTTTCGTCTTTCTTCTTAGAGGCAGGCTGTGGAGTGTACAATTGCACTGTCCAACCTCCAGATGAAATCATATAACAATCATCCTGCATCGTTTCGCTCCAGTAGTTCATCAGACAGTCATATACATCATACGCATCGACAAGCGATTTATCAACACCAAAAATATCCAACAACGAGTTGCCCAGTTGCTCTATAAGTTTCTTGGGTGCAAACCCGAAAATGAGAGCATAAAGTTGCACACGGTGGCGATTACACCACTCGACAAAACTACCTCGAAACGTATCGCTCTGCTTACGGAAATCTATATTTTCGGCAACGACATCACGTATAACCTCCGTGTTGCACTTCAAAGAATAGTATCCCTTACGTGTAGGATGGGCGCAAAAGAGATCATTACGAAGCGACGGGCACACTTCCCAATAGGCGTCGAGTTGATCTATATCGTGTTTAGGTAAGCCTCCATGAAGGTGCGCATCGATATCTTGCATAATCTCCGTGTCGGGAGCAGACACATAACGAGGAATATTGAGGTTGCAATCATTACGTTCAATCTCCTCCATAGGCACAAAGCGTGCATAATGAGGCACATCGCGCTGCGTTTGCCACACATCGACAATGCGGCGAATATCCTGTTCTCGCAGACGATTCTTTGCACCGTCTTTGATATATCCGCTCTTGGCATCAATCATAAACACCCCTTTACGCACTGCTGCTTCCGACTTCTCTATGATGATTATACAAGCCGGAATACCTGTACCATAAAAGAGGTTAGCTGGTAGTCCTATGATTCCCTTAATGTACCGTTTTTCTGCAACAAGGTATTTACGGATCTGAGCCTCGGCATTACCTCTAAAAAGGACACCATGAGGCAAAATACAGGCAGCACAGCCGGTCTGTTTTAGAGAGCGCACGATATGGAGAAGAAATGCATAATCCCCATTCTTTTCCGGAGGAACTCCGATTTTAATGCCTTCTCCCCAACGATGGTATACGTCCTCAGCTTTTGCACTTTTCAACCAAGATTTTGTGGAAAACGGTGGATTTGCGACAATGTAGTCAAATGTCTTGAGTTGGTCGTCATCTTTGAACTGAGGGTCATTAATCGTGTCTCCCTGCTTGATGTCAGCATAGATCTCATTATGGAGAATCATATTCATTTTTGCCAAGCCAACGGTTGCATTGTCTTTCTCTTGACCATAGATGGTTGCTCCATCTGAAGTCTCACACATAGCACGCAGAAGCAGAGACCCCGAGCCACAAGTAGGGTCGTAGATAGTTGTCTTTTTCCCATTTCTGGCATTGCCCAATCCGATGACTTTGGCCATCACACGACTGACCTCGGCCGGTGTGTAGAATTGCCCCTTACTCTTACCGCTCTCGGTGGCGAAATTCTTCATCAGATACTCGTAAGCATCCCCTATGAGATCGTCATCGGCAGCTCTATTTTTGCCAAAATCAAGGTTCTCATTTTGAAAAACAGCAATGAGTTTACTGAGGGTTTCAACTTTGTCCTTTCCCTTACCAAGCTTAGCATCATCTTCAAAGTCGGCAACAAAAACGCCATCAAGTTGATTAGCCTCGGCAAGTGCCGCCATCTTTTTATTCATCTCCTCGCCAATATTCGAATTGCCTTTGAGGGCAACAAAATCCTCAAAGTAACAGCCGTCAGGAATATCAATATCAAACCCTTCGTCACTGCGACTCTTATCGCTGATGTACTTAACGAAAAGAATTACCAACACATAATCCTTGTATTGGCTTGCATCCATACCGCCACGAAGTTCGTCGCAGCACTTCCACAATGTACTATATAGTTCTGACTTTTTTACCGCCATAATGATCTATCTTGTTATCTAAAGCCATTTAGTTTTTTATTTAATGCTCCGCTATATTAGCAAAATCAGTCATCAAACTCTCTTGCGACCTCAGGAAAATTGTCCTTTATGGTTCCCTGAATACCTCCATGTATCGAATATTGTTTGATTTGAGTAACTTGCGTTTTCGAAGATTCATGCTCATCTTTGGAGTATAGTATAGGAATTGGCTCAGACTGATAGCAATTTTGTTTGTCAGTAGCCATGTACCGTATCTCGTATGCTTCCTCAAAAGGCGTAATAAGATACATCTTTATCGATGCGCCAAAAGCATATAGCGATTGACGACTTAATTCGCCAGGTAAAATACATTTTGTCTCCCCTTGCCGTACTTGAATATATCCACTTTTGGGTTTCAATTTTATATCTAAATGAGTTCGAGGTTCATATATTATAATCCGGTATACTTCTATTGGATATGAGTTATTTTTAACCTGGATATTCATTCCCCACATCAAATCATCCTTCAAACTTATCTGAATTTTCGGATATATATTACTTCCAACTTGAATACGTTCCAATTGATAATGACGAGAAAACATCTCTGCCATTTGCGACAGGCTGTCAATCTGCCTCTGTGTCCCCTTCTGATTTATGAGAACAAGAACAAAAGTTGCAGCTGTAGCCAAGGATCCTAAAGCCATTATGCAATTCACGATTATTTCGAACGACATATTAGATATAAAACTAATTAATTACACAACAATAAATTCAAAACCCCTGCCTCCTTAACCACTCGCCCATAAAGCGGTCATATACCATGTAACCGTCAGAAGTCTGATAAACCAGTTCGTTTTCCAGCAATTTCTTCAATGCAGCACTCACGCTGCTTGCTGCCCGAAGCCTGTAGGTGCTGATAAAATCCCCGGCCAGAACCTCCTTGACACAACCCTCCTTGGCGATTGCTTTCAACAGTCGCACCTGACCGGAGGAATATGCTTTCAGCATGTCTGCATAAGTATAGCTGTACTCGGATAAAATCTGCTCTATGGAGTATGCAACTAGTTCCATATCCACATCACGGTCGTATCCATAGAGGCGATTAAGAAGACACTGCACATACCAGGTATGTCCTTCGTACTTTTCATAAATCGAATTGAAAATATCCTGAGACAGTTCCAGATTATGTAAAGAAAAATGCCCTGTAGCAAAATTTGCGTATTCATCCTGTTGTATCGGTCCGATTGTGAGAGGTTGCGTACTTTGATAAAACGGCCTTTTCGATGAAGTGAACATCTCTTGCATCATATGCTGCTTGCTGCCGGCAAAGATGAAGTTCACATTGGACAGGAACTGAATATAGGAACGCAACAAAGCCTCGACTCCTTTCTCCGGATATTCTGTAATCTGCTGGAACTCATCAATGGCGACATAGCACCGTTTCTCCGATGAACCCAAATACTCGAATATCTCTTTCAAAGTATTTTCTTCCTCAGCCGGAGCCACATCTATCGTCACCTTAGGAACACCTGTCAATTCATCAAAAGTAAAGACAGGACGGCAACTTCGGACAAATTGACGTATCCGACTCAAAGCCTTTTGCGGAACGGAGTCCAACTGCCCCAACACCGTACTGGCAAACAATCTTACAAAATCTCCTAATGACTGGGTTGAGTATATATCCAAATAGAAAGTAACAATATCAGGCTGTTCCTCTTTCAAACGATAAAAAGTATGACGGACCAGTCCTGTCTTACCCATACGGCGTGGTGCTATCAATGTCACATTGCGCCCATTGTGGAGCGCATCAAGAATAGTTCCTGTCTCCTGCTCTCTGTCACAAAAGAATTCAGGACTGTAATATCCCGAAATGAGGAAAGGATTATTAGGCTTCATATATTATTCCAATTATTTCCATTATTTCGTCACAAGTTTATCGTAATGCAAATGTCGCGATAAAATATAAGATGGCAAAATAATCTGATTAAAAAGTAAAACATACTCATTCGTCTTCCTCAAATCCTTCCGAGGCATTTGCCACTAATGCCTTTCCGATTTCCAGTTGCAAGAATTTAGGCAATTGAAGCAGTTTTGTCATAAGTTGGCTGTAAATGAACTCAACCTTGGTATCCAGTATTGGTTCCTCTGCAATTCTCGTGTCAATTCTTTCTACAGACTCAGATCCTTCAATGAAATCGGAATAGTCCGGATTCTCAGGCCAATTTTCTATCGTACCGTCACTGTTGATCCTTAAACGGATATAGTCACCGCAGTCATCCGGATCCGGAATCAGGCCGTTTGGCACATAATCGGCAATCTTTCATATTACTTTCTTGTCTTTATCAAGCAGGAAATACGTTCCGCTGTCGCATATCTTGGCCTGCAGGTACAGATCCCCATATTCTGGCTTCCAATTCAGCAGTTTATATGTTTTCAGGTCGACTATTCCCGACCACATACCCTTAGCAACCAGCGGATATTTGTTCTCGTATAATTCACCCATCCATGCATCTGTATAGCTGCACATTTCCTCGTTATACGGAAAATATATCACAAGATAGTGCGCAACTTCGCTCAAATTCTTCCCTTTAATATCAATCAAAATCTGTTTCGACATAATCAGTAAATTTAATAGTAACTTATTCAAACTTCACCATATCCGCCAACTGGACAAAATAATCGTTTGACCAGATGTCGAGCTCTTTGGGATTCCTGACAAATGGAAGGACATCACTCTTCACCTGATTGATGTTCGCTGACGTCAATCTGTCTTTCAACTGAGCCATGAATGCCTCCCTCCCGATTTCTTCGTTGTTGAACTGGCGGACACGCTCTGCGAGATGGGCAAAATCAAGAGGCACATTGTGGCGTACATACCATTCAAAATCATACCAGTCACGACCTTTCACCCTGTTTTTCCAACTCCTGTACACCAATGCGTGCATCTTCCCGGCAAACAAATCCGGCAAAGTGAAACAGCGTGTCATGAAGGAGTGAGGCTGTAGAAGCAGCTTTTGCTCAGTCCTGAAATTCAACGGAGGCTGGGTATCAACCTCAATTTTGATTTTTATGGATTTATCGGTCTGAAAAGACACATCATATACATCCGTATTGTCTTTCAGGAAAGCAGATTCCACCTTACCAAATCCCTTTTTATCTTTCTTTTTAATCTCCACCTCACGACCGACAATGGTAAATTCATCTATTATCGGCTGGAAGTATTTCGTGAAATTGAACTTGTCATCGGGAGCCAGGAGGGAAAAATCCATATCCTCACTGAAACGTTGGAGACCATGAAAAATTCTGAGGCAAGTACCGCCATAGAAAGCGGACACATCAAAGAAACCGCCATTGTAGAGCCCGGCAAGTATCACCTGCTGGTTTACTTCAAATATGGCATTACGCCTTTCTTGTTCCGTTGTCGCACCATATGCAGAGAGCATATTGTCATAAATCTCATTCTTCATTTCTTCAGCAATTTAAGTAAAGTACGAATTGAATCAGCCTTTTTGCCGACCTTGATATATTCCTCAAACAACCGGGCATCCATCTGCATAAAATCCTCCCGTTCCATCCGGATATCCTCTTCCAGATAAATTTCGGCATCTTTCAGATAACGCAAATTTACTTTTGAAGAATTGGCAATCAGATCACACAGAGCCTTTTCCGGTGTAGCCATCACAAATGCGTAGCCTTCCTTCTTGATGCTTGTCAGACCTACTGAGAATGCGACCTTCGAAATATGCGTATATTCAAATCGGCCAAACGGCGTATCAAAGTTCTTGGCATACTTCAAAGTCATGGACTGTTTGGTGTAGACCTCTTCAGGTATCAGTCCATAGTAGCGCAGAGCCGACGACATGGAAACATACGAGGGGGCATACAGATGATTGGCTATCAATTCGGTCGAAAGTGTTTTCCCAGTTATTTCCGGACTGCACACATAAAGCCCTTTCTTGAGGCGTATTATCTGTTTATCACGCTCAAGCAACCTGAGTTTCTGGCTTCCGCCCTTGATATGAGGAAACAGGGACTCCAAAACGGAAGCTGTAACAGGGATATTTCCTAATTGTCGCAATGGATTGTTCATAACACAAAGATAGCTATTATTTTAATATCAAAGTATATTTGATATATTTTTCTACTTAAAATATTACTATTTGTGCGACCATGATTTTTAGTGAATACGTATAGAAACAAAGAAATTACACTTTCCACTATACGCCAATTAAAATAAAGTCAAAACTAAGGGAAGGAATTATCTTGTAAACATTCAATTCGTATTAAACTTAGAAGTACAGATTCTCTTTTTCCGGCACCTTATTCTCCAAGAACATAACATAGTAAATCGGGAGATAAAGGATATTCCCTTTTGTCTTTATTTCCCTTTCGTTTGAAAGGACAATAGATGAAACAATATGGTAATCCTGAATTGCCATCAGGTTATCCAATGCACTATGAATCGTATAATCCTTGCCGGATTTAACCTCTATAGGCAGAACACTCATGGTGCCGCTGTCGTCAACAAGGAAGTCTACCTCTCCTTTCTGCTTATTGTCGTAGTAGAACAATTTTTCGTAATGTGCTTTCAGTTCCTGGGCAACGGCGCTTTCATAGACAGAGCCAAGGTTAATGCTGGCAATGTCGTTCAGTATTGGCTGAATATTATAATGATACAACTGGGAAGTAAGCATACCTACATCGTTCATGTACAGCTTCAACAAACTTTTCTGCTGGGATTCTGCCAAGGGATATTTTGGATTACTGATTGCATGGGATGGTATCGTAATACCTGAATTAATCAGGTACTCAAACTCCTCTACGTAATTGCTGAATCTGTCGCCTTTCCTGTCCAATATATCTTTTGCCACAATCCGCTTCTTCTTGTTCTCCATCTGAGAAGGAATCATATCATAGATACGGCGGATATACAGTTTCTTGGCAGCGTCCTCTTCGTAACGGGAAGCATCGATACCATACAATTCTCTGATGGCCTCCTGAACCTCTCTCACTTTGACGATATTATGACTGTTCAAATATTCATTTACCGCATCAGGCATGCCTCCCACGAGCAGATATCTTTTGAAAAGACCAAGCACTTTATCGTGAACCGCCGGATCCAAAGGCTGTTTCTGCTCAAAGGATTGTCTCAGATGCCCAATCGCATCCTCGCCGAAATCATTTGCAATCAGGAATTCTTCAAAGTCTAACTGATACATTTTCTTGGGGATAATACTTCCGACTGGAACCGAAACAGTCTTTTTCAATGCAATTCCCAACAGGCTTCCACTGCAGATAAACCGATACCGATGCTCTTGTCTTAGGAACTTGAGCATCGTCAAAAATTGCGGATAATGCTGAATCTCATCAATGAAGACCAATGTGTTTTCATATCTGTCCAGCTTGAATCCTGCAACCATACTTAAGTTCAGGTAAAACTCTTCCGTGGTGCGGAATCCAAGTAAAACTCATATTTTTGTACCCGTTAGACTTAAACAATACATTATTTGTGTATTCTCATTCTTTTATCAACTAAGGCCAAATATTTAAGTCCTGTTTGATCTATTATACTTTCCGGCCGTTCAATTTTACACACGGAATAAATTGCAGACAATAATCCTGTAATTGCAGCGACTGAAGAGTTCTCAAATAAACCTATGGCAGCAGAAATAGTCCCACATATTGTTCCAAAGTTAATATTGCCTAGATGACTTTCATTCATTCTCGCAGATAATTCTTCTTTTTGCATTTTCAACTCATCCAAAGTAACTTCAAATATTTTTGACTCTGGAGAAATTGCCGAATTCAAGACTATTGATTCAACTTTGTTTCTAAAAGCAATAAGCAGATCGTGATGTTTTTCTTTAAACCTCCTAAGATTTGACAGGTCAATCTGGTTTGGATATGGTATAAGATTTTTTAGTATCAAGTCTTTTTTATACTGTCTATTTCGTAATTCGACATCATTATTTTGTGCATAAATCTGAGAAAAGCTATAATCAATTTTATCAGTAGCCACTATAGATTGAATTTTATCTGCAATAGCTGATGATAATAAAAACATAAGATCATTAGCTGTTTTATTTTCCACATTATACCAATTATAATCTATACGCTCAGCAAGTCCTATCTCCATAAGATAATCAAAAACATTATCATCAAATTTATTTACATGCAGTTTACACTGTTTGTATGGGGATAAGAATTTATCACGGTGAATTTTATGTGCTTGATTTGAAAAAAATCTTCTACGTCTTTCTATAACACCCTTTCTTGCACTCAAATATTCAATAAATTTTAGAGAAACTTCATACGGGTTATTGAGAACGTCCATAGGATTTACTGGAGTAATCAATTCATTCATAATTGCTTCTCGCATAAACAGGTTATAGTGTTCAGGTTCATAAAAATATTGAGTAGGAGCAATAGTGTTCACGTTGTCATAATAAAGTAAAGCACGTATTGTCCAATCGTTTTGAGGTAAATTAATATATGGATAATACAACAAACTATTCATTTTCTAATCTATTATTTTCATTGTAAAAGTTTACAGTATATTGGCATTAAATGTCAAAACAAACATTAACATACTATTTTTGCAGTGCTTTTATTTTCTTCTGATTTATATCGACAAGTTTTGCCTATTAAAGACAGAAGAAAAACGTTCCTGCTCGCTTTTCGCAATTCCAAATTTTGTGGCTAATGCTCTCCATTCCTTGACGGCATTCAGTACTTCACTAATGATTTGCTGAGCAATATGCTTCTGTAGCATATATTCCTCACACGAATTTAACAATTCATTCAAATCCGATTTATTAGTATAGCTGTTGACCAACAGACTTTGATACTCATTCAGCGTTGGATTCATATCGTAAGCCGGAGCCAAAGTCCATCCCTTGGATGTCAGAAGGAAACCATGATTACGAAAATGGTCATCCGTATTACCAATGCAGATATTGAATGCAACTCTGCGATACAGTTCTTGCAGATTATCCTCCACGTTGGTACAGTTCTGAAGTATGAAATCGACAATATCCAGATAGCCATAGCCGGTATTGGCATTATCACCATCATTTAAGCCCAAAAGAGTCATTGCTGAAGCAAAGTGTATACGCTTACCGTCTTCCTTCCTGTCAAATCGTCGGGAAAGCAATGTATGGTATTTGTCGTTTGTGAAGATTACTTTTGTCTCTGCTGCGTGTATACCGGCCTTCTTTGCCAATAGGTGTGAGAAATGTTCCCAAAGCCCAGTATCATAATCATCTTTGCGGGACGGAAACTTTGCTATATGCAGGATCTTGTTCTCGTCAATTACGCTTGCCTTTGGACGCGCCCCGCCAAGGGATGAACCCGGTTGTACAAGCTGCTCGATCCAGCGTCTTTCAGGCAGGTGGTTCTCCTCTTCACTTTTTTCGATCTCAGAACTGGCAGCAATTAGTTCTCGGATATCGGTTATTGGTGGAATTCTCAGAACTTCACTTGCATTGATATATTCTCCGTCCAAGGAGTCCTTAAAACGGAGCCCACCCATGCGGGAGTAGTCTTCGATTCCGACAAGATAGTCAAAGGATGAAAGACGGCGGACAGGACGCTTCTCCTCTTTCGCCAGAATCTGTTCCCTGCGATTTATCAATGTGCGTCCCCATCTGTCTGGAAGGGCATCAGAAAAACATCCGAAAATATCCTTGCCAGAAGCTGTATATTGCTGCCCTGAATAGTTGTTCAAGTCATCACTCAGAAACAAGTTGCCATAGTCCCTTAGCCAGTCATCACTATAGCAAAATCCATAACTGTCTGAGCCACGAAGTGATTCATAGCTCAGTTCTCCGATCAGCCTTGGTTCTTTAAGCCAATCAAAGTCAGCAAAGACATATAGTCGTTTCATGGCTTATTCTTTTTTAGATGCTCTCTCTCGCTTTTTCAAACTCAAATCCTGTAAAGCCTTTCCCTTCGCATCTTCTTTGGCAAGCAGAAGTATATCATCATCCAGTTGAAGCGCATAGAGAACTCTGAGATAAATGCCGATAGCTACTGTCGGTGTACCCTTTTCAATCCGGCCAACCGTAAGTGGAGAGCAGGTTGCGCGTTCGGCAACCTGAGCTATGCTGAGATTCCTGCGCAGTCTAGCCAGTTTGATCTGCTCACCCACTATCTGCATCTTCTGCTCTAGTTTTCTTGGCAACTTGGTGCCCATTGTATTTTTTGCCATATTCAACATATCATATAATATGCAAATGTACTACTTTTTATCTATTTAATGATGTATTATAGGTGAAAAATCGCAAGAATAGAAGATATGGTATTTAAGCGGTTCTACACTTTTTCAAGCGAATAAATCGAATTCGTCACACTTTTTCAAGCGAATAAATCGAATTCGTCACACTTTTTCAAGCGAATGAAACTCCATTTATACACTTTTCCATCAAAATTGAGGCTTAAAATCTACACTTTTCCATGAAATCAGCACCTTTACTTTATCCCCGTATTCATATATACGCCAATTAAAGTAAAGTCAAAATAAGGGAAGAAAAAGAGATAGCTTCGCCAAAAACAGAGCATCCGATTTGCCGAAGCCTACCAATGATACAGCCTGTTTTTTCTTTTGGCTGCAAAATCTTCGTGACTGCATCTTGCTTTTAGTTGACATCAGTTGGTGAAAATCCCACTTATTTTCGTACCTTCGCAACGAATAGAAAACAGGTGGACTTCGGATAGGAAAATGGAGTTTTCCCGTTGGTTCTGATTCAAGTGAAAAGTGCAGCAAAACGGACAGTTTTTGGTCTGAAAAACAAGCGAAAAAAGGCTTTTCTACCGTTTAAAACGTAACTCTTTCACATTCAGATTGTTCGGCATGCTGCATCGGACCAAACAGAAAGCCGATTTCCTCGCCTACTTCAAGAAGATGTGCCGAAGCAAAAATCAGAAATGGACGTTTGTCTATCAGCATTTCTACAACTTCGTCAAAGGGCAATGTACCTTTGGTGAGGTAAATGTGGACTTATGCAAGAAGTTCCGTGAGTACCTGTTGAACGCCAAGCAGCTCAAACACAGTAACCGCCCCATATCCCTCAATTCGGCATCCGGCTATTACTCCACTTTCAGAGGATTGTTGAAAATTGCCTATCGGAACAAATGGTTTCGAGAAAACATCAACGACTATCTTGATAAGATTGAACCACAAGATGTGAAGAAAGAGTACCTGACACTGGACGAGGTGAAGCAACTTGCCACCACTCCTTGCGACATCCCCGTTCTGAAAGCAGCCTCTTTATTTGCTTGTCTGACAGGTTTACGCATTAGTGATATTCTCAATCTTCAATGGGAAGATTTTGCTATTGCCCCCGACCAAGGCTATTGTTTGCGTATCAGAACACAGAAAACCCAAACGGAAGCGACACTTCCTATCAGTTACGAAGCCTACGAACTATGCGGTACGCCCGACACAGGTAAAGTATTCAAGGGATTGAAGCGAAGCATGATTAACTATCCGCTGAAAAACTGGCTCAAAAAGGCAGGAATAACGAAGCCGATAACCTTCCACGGATTTCGTCACTCTTATGCAGTCATACAGATTTCTTTAGGCACAGATATTTACACGGCCTAAAAGATGCTAACCCATAAGAACGTTTCCACTACTCAAATCTACGCAGACTTGGTAAATGTAAAAAAACGAGAAACAGCCAATAAGATTTCACTAAAATAAACAACAACATGAAACGAGGAATCATAACAAATAACGGATACGGCATCCATATTTCTGATGGCGAAGTATGGATGACCGCTTGGGAGATTGCCGATTTGTTTTATACAACGGCTGGAACAATCAACTCTCGCATAAAAGCGATATTGAAAACCAATATTTTAAAGGAGTATGAAGTATGCCAATGTATCAGATTAGAGAATGGGAGTAGTGCTGAGCGTATAATCTCGACATAATTATTGCTCTATCCTATCAAATAGATACAGGACATTCCGCTGCATTCAGGAAATGGGTTGTCAATAAAGTTGCCTCCAAGCAGAAGGACATATCACTATTTATCCCAATAAGGTCAGCTAACACTTACAATTGCTGATACCCATAACTTAAAAGTCCGATGTAGGCTAGTCCCATATCGGACTTTCCTTTGCTATTGTGGCACAGGTGGCATAGAAAAATGCTACCTACCTGTGCCCAAAGCTGCCACTTCCCAGGAAATGTATCTACACATCTTGCAAATGATATATATTTGCACATAAACGATTAACATATATCATTATGGAGCAGAAAAAGATAGAACATATTACCTTGCATCTGATTGTTTTCGGGACAATTGTTATCATTGGTGTTTTAGCCCGTCAGACCGCACTACACTATGGTTGGGATGAGTTCAGCAGCTACCTTATTTTAGTGGTATGCTCCATTATCATAGGTGCAATCTATCTCAATCTGCAAATGGTATTCAGACAACTCCTTTCACCGACAATAGAGAAGTGCTTTATGAGGTTTGAGTGCTACCGCAATAAGACTATAGTGGTAGAAGCTCCAGTGGTACACTCCGAACTTGCCGAAAGTACCATAAATTCAGAATCCATCATTTCTGAACCTGAGCCCGAACTTGAAATCGAAACTACATCTGACACATCAGAAGAAGTTTCGACTCCTCCGTTTCTTGAACCTAGCGAAGACGTGGCAGAACTTCCAAAGGAAGAAGCCACACCTTCTACTATAAACGATATGTCTATTGAAAAATCCAACCAGCCAACAGAATACGAGATATTCCGTGCCAACGCTATGGCTGAGAAGGAACGAACATCACAAGAAAAGTTGGATAAGGTTCTCACATATACGAAACAAAACATGGTTCTCTATCTTAGCGAAACAGACCTCAATCGTCTATGTGGATATATTACGGAATACTACCTATCCGATTCCCTACCTAAAGTTGAACAAATAAAGGTTGATGCTCAATTAAAAACCATTGACATCATGCACTTTGGATGGAATATAGGTAAAGCATTCGGCAAGCCACGCCTACAGACTGCTACCTTTATAAAGAGGGTATTTGCTCATACTCTCCGTGATTCGGAAATATCTACCATTGAACGCAAAATGTCGCACACGGAATCTGAGTGCAGGATTAAGCTAGATAGAAGAATTGCATAATCAATACTGACATTTATTTAAAACTGCTTCGTATCGAATTTCATTAAAAGCCTTAGTTAACAATACTCCATTCTCCTTTGCAATAGGAACTAGTAACTGAGCTTTATATTTTTCTACAGCCTTTGCAACCTTATCTTTTAAATCAACTGAAGTTAATGACTCAGTCATCGTTGTAAATTCCTGATTCACTTGCGATAGCACTTTTTCCATCAACTTATTATTAATTTCAATTAGAGCCTTTTGTGCAATTTCTTTTGTTTTATCTGTAGCTTGTATTAAATACATACATTTGTCAAAATCATCATTCTTTTTGTAAGTTCCGGATGCATCAATACCAGGAAAAGGATGCAATTGTATTGAAAATACTGAAGACCCTATACTTGCATCAAATAAGTTTCCATTACTATTTGATTCTAAATCAAATATTTGGTCTTGATAATATATATTTAAAAGATACAATGCTCCCAATGAACGTATGAAATGTTTTAAGGTTCCCTTATGTAACGACTTTACTCTATTATGTTTTACTGCTTGATATGCTTTTTGCCAATCTGAAGAACTAGTACCTCTTTTATGTGCCTTATGTAGTGGCGTTAAATATAGATTTTCATCCTGTTCTAAATACAATATTGGACTTGAGACCATAACAACTTTGTTGCTCAAACACCATTTTGACTCTAACAAAGCCAAGCAATCTGTATCAAAATACAAATCTTTATCATCTGGCTTTGTACCTCCTTCTCTAAAATATAATTCTTTAGATATAGATTCTATTTCTACACTTGTACGAATCAATAAATCAGCAATCTTCATTGAATAAACATCAAGCTGCCTATCGTCTATATGAATAATCTCTGCTAAAGCTAATAATTCTCGTTCAAGTGACTTATATACATTCCAATATAAATTATTCTTCATCTTTATTGCATTCAAAAAACTAAATCATGCTACAAAATTACAATAAACAGTTCATTCTTAAATTCAACTACCATTGTTTTATTTGTAGAGAATCTGATATTTCATAAAAATCACCTCTTTTTTCATCAATAGCTCCCAAGAACTAGTATAAAGAATATTATCAAATATACAATACAGACTTATTACCAACGACTTATCACGACTAATCACCATCAAAAAGTTATTCATCAGTTATATCTTGGTGAATAATTCCACCATTGAAACACCTGTTTCCTTTGCCGTCGAACAATTAAAAACGAGCGACGTATGCAAAAAGAAACAGTAACATTTGATAAGCTACCCGAAGCGGTAGGTTATCTGACCGAACAGGTCATTGAGTTGAAAAGAATGGTGTCGGAACTTCAACCACCTGCATCAGACAAACACGTGTTGGTTGAAATTGAGGATGCTTGCCGTATCATCAAAAAAGCCAAGCCTACCATTTATACATTGGTACGCAAGGGGCTACTTCCTGCCTATAAGAAAGGTAAGAAGCTCTATTTCTATGAGGACGAACTTCTGGCTTGGATTGAGAACGGACGAAGAAAGACTTCCGAACAAACATACGAGGAGATGCTTGCCAATATGCAAGGCAGTGTCCGACATAAACCGAAATCATCTGTAAAACTTTAATGGGTGTGGCAATGGATACATATCCTATTAATCCGACATCCATCATTGACGAAGCGGTTGATTTAAGTATGCGACTGGCTGGTACAGATTTTCCTGTCAGTATATTCCCGACAAAAATTCAACGCATCATCAGCGAGGTACACGAATGCCATAACTACCCTACCGACTACATTGCCTCTGCAATTCTTACAGCGATTGCAGTTGGCATCGGTAACACGCATCTTGCCCAAATCAAGCAAGGTTGGGTAGAAAGTCCTATCCTGTATATGGCATTAATAGGAAGACCGGGGGCAAACAAAAGTCATCCGCTTAGCTTTGCCATGAAACCGTTTCTTGATTATGACTATCAGCAGAATCAGGTCTTTGAAAAAGCACTTGCAAAGTATGATGAACTGATGAG
>ULVW01104713.1_pt1 | contig 37010 bp, 27 predicted proteins | sample 1959801 | NCBI WGS metagenome assembly ULVW01 (sample SAMEA4835796, study PRJEB28245) | human gut metagenome | biome: gut microbiome; material: fecal sample | place: Denmark | collected 2008
TCCCCGCTCTATAACTACATTCGTTTACGATTTAAACTAATTTATATATTATGAAAAAATACTCGTTTTCCATTTTGGCGGCAGCAGCTGTATCGTCTGTGTTTGCGTCAATTCAGAAACCCGATTCAAAGGACGAAAATTTCAGTTTGGACAGCTTTAGGAATCCCCCTGCCGAATTCCGCCCTGTGCCTTTCTGGAGCTGGAACGAAGTTATGGAGCCGGAAGAGGTAAAACGGCAGATCCGCGAAATGAAGAATGCCGGCTGGGGCGGGGCGTTTGTGCATAGCAGGGTCGGCCTTGTGACGGAATACCTCGGACCGGAATGGTTCCGCGCGGTCGATGCGACATTGGAGGAATGCCAAAAGCAGGGGATGCTCGTATGGCTTTACGATGAAGACAAATGGCCCAGCGGTTTTAGCGGCGGATCTGTCCCTTTGGCTAGCCCGGATTTTAGGGTGAAAACTCTCTTCTGCCGCAATGTTTCCGATCCCGTCCCCGAAGGCGCTGAGCCGCTTGGAGTTCCTGCGGACGGAATGCAGGTATATTCCTATACGGCCCCTATGGGCGAGGGGTGGTTTAACGGCACTTCTTACGTTGACATGATGTCGAAAGAGGCGATGGAGGCTTTTAGAAAAGACGCCTATGACAGCTACTATAACCGCTATTCAAAATATTACGGCTCTCTGATTGTCGCCGAATTTACAGACGAGCCGTGCGAAAAATATTATTCCAGAAACCAATCCTTGAGGGGCTCTGTCGCTTATTCGAAGGATTTTGTGGAAACATTTAAAAAACGCAACTCATACGATCCCGTACCCCATCTTTACAAGTTGTTTTCAGATGTAAAAGGAGCTGAGAAATTCAGGCTGGATTATTACCGCACAATAGATGCGATGTTTGAAGATAATTTTTGGAAGGCCATCGGACAGTGGTGCGACGAGCGCGGAATTGCGTTGACCGGGCATGCGATGGCAGAAACTCCCATGGTTTATACCCAGGCTTTGTCGGGCAGAATAATGCCGCGCTACCGCCATCAGGGAATACCAGGCATAGACCATCTTTGCCGCAGAATAACTGAGGCTGCGTCTGCAAAACAGTGCGCTAGCGTAGTAAACCAGTACGGCAAACGCAGGATGCTTTCCGAGCTGTACGGGTGCACCGGGGGATCTCTTTCATTTGAAGACCGCAAGTGGATAGCCTTGGAACAGATTTGTCTGGGCGTCAATTTGCTGAATCCGCACTTGAGTCTCTATTCTATGAGCGGATGCAGGAAGCGCGACTATCCTCAAAACATCTTTTACCAACAGGAATGGTGGCCGCTGAACAGATATTTGGACGACGGCCTGTCCAGGCTCTGCTATGCGCTTTCCGTGGGAAAGTATGATTCTGATGTATTGGTATTGCATCCATTCGAAAGCGTTCAGGCTGCCTGGTGCGCAAAGGAGAATGAACACATGGATGTGTCTAAACCTTCCCGCAAAACCTGCGACGAAATAAGCAAGTCAACCGACGCTGTAATGTACGCCTTGTTGAACTCGCAGATGTCTTTCGATTTTGGGGACGAGCAGCTGATTGAGGAGGACGGATTCCTGAAGGATGATAAAATCGGCATTAGCAATTCCACTTACCGAGTTGTAGTCCTCCCCCAAATGCTCACGATGCGCCCTTCGACGTTTAAATTGCTGAAGGATTTCCAGTCTGCAGGCGGCAAAATTTTCAGAACCGGGGGCGCGGTAAAGATGCTCGACGGTCAGGAGAACCGCCAGTTGGAAGAGTGGACAAATAATTTGGAGTTTGTTGAACCGTCTAAACTCGCCGAGAAAATAGACGCTGTCGCAGCATCTTCGGTAAAGATAAAAGAATCGTCTGCGGGCGATCCTTCAAAAGTTTGGATTCATGCGCGCAATTTGCCCGACGGAACCAGGATGGTGCTTCTTATCAACACTAGCCGCCAGCAAAAATTCGAAGGCAAAGTGCTCTTGCGCGGCGGATTCACAAAGGCGCAAAAGTACGACTACAACACTGGAACTATAGAGGACGTGTATGCGGAGGTAGCCGGAAATGAACTTGAAATGCCTGTCGCCCTTGACGTTGCGGACGGGCTTCTGCTGCGTTTGGGATCGGGAATTTCACCGGTTAAAAAACCTGCCGTTGAAAAAGTTTTTGCCCAGCAGGAATTGAAAAATTGGAGCGCAGAGGCATTGGACGACAATTCTTTAACTCTAGACTATGCCGTATATTCCTGCGATAGAGTCGGCGAGAAGGGAACCGGCGCCATTCCTGTAATAGAAATACAAAGATATCTCAACGAGTGGAAGTACGACGGGCCGCTGTCGCTAAAATATCCGTTCAAAGTGGATGGCTTGGAAAAAGGGCGAAGAGTTCTACTTGTAATGGAGTATCCGGAGCGTTGCAAAATAAAAGTAAACGGGAAAGAAGTAGAATACGACGGACTTCCAGCATGGAGGGATTTTCGCTGGATGCCGATAGACATTTCCAAGCATATAGTACAGGGCGACAACGCAATAGAACTGTATTACCAGAATTTTAAACACGGCGATCCGACGATTGTAAAACCCGCTTTCGACCGCTACGGAACAGAAATAGAATCCATATATTTAGTCGGCGATTTTTCCGTTTCTGCGCAGGCCACCGGAGAGCATCCCGTTCAGGGGGCGTTTAAGACATTTGGATTGAACGCCCCTAAGGTGGAAGTTTTGCGCCGCGATTCCCTGGCTTTGTGTCCTCCGCGGGCAATAAGCAAAGACAAAGGCGACGTATCCTTGCAGGGGTTGCCGTTCTATACTGGCAAGCTGAAATATTCCGCGTCCATTCGCGACTTAAAAGTACCGCATGGAGCGCGCGCAATTGTTGAAATCGGTTCGCTGGACTGCCCTGTTGCGGAGGTGGTCGTAAACGGGCGCCGGGCGGGGATACTTCAATCGCATCCTCTGCGCGTCGATATAACCGACTGCATGGCCGGCGACATCACCAATATCGACATAATCTTGTATGCATCTTTGCGCAATTTGCTTGGCCCCCACCATAATAAACAGGGGGAGTTGGCCGCTTGCGGCCCCACCGATTTTTATTCCCACTTTACCCATTCCCCAAATCTTCACGAGATAAAGGAAAAGCTCGATAAATGGGGGCGCGGGGAATTCCTGCCAAAGGATTGGAACGACGGCTATTGCGTGCATTCGCTCGGAGAAATTGGGGATGTCCGCTTAAAGTTGGTGACGCGGCAGTAGGCTAGGATTGTGCCGCGCTGAAAATTATGAGAAATATTATTTGCGTTTCATCGAAAATTTTACATTTATGCAAGTGCGTAATAAATAATATGATTCAGACTCTAAGACATATTTTTTTGCCGTCATTTTGCGTTGCGATTCTTGCAAATAACGGCTCGGCGGAAACTTTTTTAATAAAGAATAACCCCGATACCCCTTTAAATTGGGACGATAAAATATGGAGCACGGGATCTTATTCTGATGCGGTAGCCTCAGAATACATTCCCGGCTATTACGACGAAAGTTCCGGCATCGACACTCGGGATGCAGTCCTAATGTTTCCGGGCGGAAGCTGCGCGCAGCCGCGCCGGGTCTGCAAGTTTAATACAGGGTTGAAATGAAAGACGACGGCATTTGTTTCCTCTTTGAAAACCATCCTGAATTTTGGACGCTGTTATTATGTTCCATTGCGGTAATGGTTTTTTCCATTTCCCGTTTCGCTAAGCTCTATATGCTTTACAAGGATTCTGAATTCAATTGCGATATGTTGCCCATACATAGTAAATACGACGAATCTATAAGGGAAAAATACATTAGGACATTTAAGCTAAAATATGCGGTAATCGCGACCGTCTCAATGGCATTTTCAATTCTGCTGTATTTGAAAGCCTTGGAGGGGTAAACAAAAAAAGGGGAAATTCCATTTCGCGGATTTCCCCTTTTTTATTTGCGGGTATTTTGCCTTGTTCCCTTGGCGGCTTTTAAATTTTTACTCCGTCGACAGGCGTCACCTCGTTGAAAGCGTCGATGAGCTTGTTTGTAATTTCTCCCGGCTTGCCGCTGCCAATTGTCCTGCCGTCCAGCTCTACTAGCGGAATCAACTTTGCCGCAGTCCCAGTCAGGAAGCATTCGTCGGCGGTCCATACGTCGAAGCGTGTGAGCGGCTTTTCTTCAAGCGGAAGATTGAGCTTCTTTGCAAGCTCTATGACAGTCCCGCGCGTCATTCCTCCAAGCGAGCCGCAGCTTATGGGCGGAGTTATAATCTTGCCTTCAAAGACTATGAATACGTTGTCTCCGCTGCATTCGGCGACGTATCCTTCGCTGTTTAGAAGCAGGCACTCTTGGTAGCCCTGGTTTTGCGCCTCTATCTTTGCCAAAATATTGTTTAGATAATTGAGGCTCTTTACCATCGGGGGCAATGCGGCGTGCGAGTTTCTGCGCGTAGGTACGGTAATTGCCTTTAGCCCGTTTTTGTAAAGTTCGTCCGGGTATAGCTGGATTTGGTCGGCGATGATAATCAGCTGTGGGTCGGAACAAGTTTTGGGGGAGAGTCCAAGGGCTCCTTTCCCGCGCGAGACAACAAGGCGGATATAAGCGTCTGTCAGACCATTTGTGCGGCATGCGTCGCACACGGCGTCGATTATCTCTTGCTTGCTCCACGGCATTTCCAGGGATATTGCTTTTGCGGAGCGGAAAAGCCTGTCTATATGTTTGGGCAGTTTGAACACATTGCCCTTGTATAGGCGGATGCCCTCAAAAATGCCGTCGCCATAGAGAAAACCGTGGTCGAAAACAGATACTTTTGCGTCGTCTTTTTCGTAATATTTTCCGTTTATATATACTTTCATTTTTGCTGTTTGTTAATTGTGTTTCTTTTGTGGCGCGGAAGCTTTTTCAAGCCAAGGCTGCTGCAAATCGCTTTTCCCGCCGATTATTCTCTTTTGGGCGGAAGCGAAAAAATTTCTCGCGATATTTACACCGAGAAGGGCGTTCGTCAACTTTTTTGTGTCGGCGCGTTGGGCGTTTTTTATTTATTCAATTATTATTATTTCGGAATCTTCAGTTTTTTGTATCGCGGCGGATAAATTGTACTCGTCGCAAATCTGCCGAATTTGCGGTTCTTCAAGCAGCATGAAAGCCGTTGACATGGCATCGGCGATTGCCGCGCTCGCGCCAAAAGCCCAGGTTCGGTAGGGCAGGAAGTCCGGAACTTTGCCGGTGCGCGCATCTATTATGTGTGCGCCTTGCACGGCGGTTCCCGAAGCCCCGACTGCGGCGTTTCTTAATGGAATTCTAGTCTTTCCGGCTTCGTCTAGCGACACGCTCCATTCCTGCGCGTTGTCAGGTTTCCCGTACGCGTATATGGAGCTTGCCCCAAACGATATAAAGGCGTTTTCTATATCCCAAACTTCCATAAGCTTCTTTACGCAGCGGTCTACTGCGTATCCTTTCCCGATTGCGCCCAAGTCTATCATGCCGTCTTCGATTTTCTGAATGAGATAGTTTTCCGGATCCAAGGCGAATTTCCCTCGCCGTGGAATTTTGGGGCGGTTTATAATAGCGTCTTTTTTTGCGTCCAGAAAGAATTCACCCATGCAGACATCGACTGCTCCCATGCTCATTTCTGATGCCGCAAATGCTGCCATTAGGCATTCTGTGGCGCTGTCGGTGAGTTTGCATACTTCGCCTTTGGGGCATGTATTTACCATTGATACGTCGCTGCCAAGCCTGTACATGCTAAGCAAATCCTCCAACATAAAAACTTCCGAAAAGCAGTCTTCTGCCGCGCTTCGGGCGTAATTAAAATCCGCGCCGCAGATTCTAATCTCCATTTCCGTGTTCATTGCCTCTTTGCTGAAAGTATCCATAAGCAGCGTCTAAAAGTTTCAGGGGTAGACAATGGCTTTTTTCCACGGTGTGGCAACTCTTAAAATAAGTTTGCAAACGCGTTATAATTCGATTGTAATCCATGGGTAATCTTTTAATGTGGACGGAGAGAATGAAGGATTTACAGGGAACATTTATTTTTGCGGTTTGCTTGCTCGCTTTTACGGTTGTTGTATTAATTTTCAAATACGGTCAGGAGAGGGCGCAGTCCCAGATCCTTAAGGCGGAAAATCTTGCGACCCAAAATATGGCGTTGAGCGTAGAGATGGAGGCGGCTCGAAAGGCGCAAGAGGCCGACAGATTGAGCCGTATCGCCCAGCAAAGCGCCCAGAAAAATCTCGAGAATGCCCGCCAAGCCCGCGAGATGCTTGAGCGCGCAAAGAAACAGAACTCATTGGGCCAAAAGGAGCTTATAGACAAGTTAAACGCCCAGCTGGAACGCGAGGCAGATGCCCGTTTATCGGCTCAAAAGGCATCCGAGGAGCTTTCCAAACAGCGCGACGAATTGCGCAAAGCCGTTGAAAGCACAAAGGAAGCTCTCGAAAAATTGAGGGCCCAAAAACCGGCGGACGATTCCGCTTCAAGAATCGCCCAAATGCAGCAGTTGCTGCGCGAGCGCGAAGCGGAAATCGAGCGCTTAAAAAAGCGCCAGGCGGAGCTTGAGTTCCTGCGCAAACAGGCGTACGAAGCCCAGCGGAGAACCGAAATGGAAATAGCCGCGCGCGGTGGAACTGTTTCCGTGCCGAGGGCAAAGTTGATACTTTCGCCGAATATTCGCACTGGTGGCAAATATTGATTTGGAGGTAGGCTAAATTGGCGCCGGAGCTTGCCGCAATTTCTCTTTTTGAGGCTGCCATTTGGCTGGGAACCTCGAAAAAAGCCCACTGTTAAAATGGTCTGCGGCAGCGATTGGGATTCTTTGGGAGAGTTGCTGCCGGATTGGGGATATGAGGTCTATGCCGATAGCCTTGAGGGCGGATTTCGCCATTTCCTGCTTCGGCAATTTCCGCTCCAAGATCTATGCAAGAAGATTCCTGCGTTATTTATTTTAAGAAACGCTTAACGCAAATAATTATAGAAAAAACTTGCAAAAATCCAAAATCAAAGAAAGACTGTTGCTTGAAAATTTCCAAATAAATCCGTTAATATTAAAAATATGAAAAAAATACTGACAATCGCCGCTTTAGCGCTCTCTTTTATGTTCCTTACCGCATGCGACAGTATGGATTCGCCGTCTCCTCTCGACACGCGCGCTTCGGACACATCCGGCGAGCTTAACCCCGACGGACTCCCCGGCGACGCCACTATGGGCGCGGATTCCGGCCTGCAGGACAGGGGCCTGAATTCAATCAACGGATTCGATCCGGAAAACATCAATCCTGAAGATATAGTCTATACTATTTATTTTGGATTTGACCAGTACGCAGTTGGAAGTTCCGAGCGCGATAAGGTTAAGAGCGCAGCCGACTTCTTCGCACAGAACCCGGATATGAAAATAGTTCTCGTTGGGCACACAGACTGGTATGGTACGGAGGAATACAATATGCTGCTTTCCGACAAGCGCTGCAGGGCAGTTTCTGACTATATGGGAAATATAGGCACAGATCCATCCCGCATTGAGATAATTGCGCGTGGCGAAGCTGGAGCTACTATGGATGTTGCAAAAAATTCTCCTGAAGCCAAGAAAGACCGCAGGGTCGATATTGTGAAGGTGAAGTAATAGTTAGAGAGTATTTAAAAAAGCGCATTTGCATAAATCGGCAAATGCGCTTTTTTTGTGTAAATGCGCGTTGAGGCAGAATGGTTGCTGTCGGGAATTTTTTGCAGTTTTTTAGCGTTTTATTTAAGTAGTTTCTTCCTATGCTATAAATGGTTTGCTTGGTGGGCTTTTTTTTCGGGAAGGTAAAAGGGGGCGTCGAATGTTTAAAAAAGCGCAGAATGGTTTTTGCGCATTATAAAAAACTTGCAAAGGAAGCGCCGAAAAGTAGAGTATCGAAATAATATGATTAGACGGGTATTTTTAGGTTTGTTTGCCGGCGCAATATGCGCTTCGGCTTTGTTTGCGGAGGACGCCGGCACTATAAGAAAAGATGCGGGCCGTTTGAATGTACCGATTTATAGGGTTGCCATAACTTCTCCCGATGCCGACACTGCGAATCTCGCCAAGCGCGCGTTTGGAACCCACGGAAGCTTTAGGCTGTCGACGCCCTCTCAAGCCCAATTTATTTTTGACTTTGCTCCTGCAGGTGCAAATTCCGTGAAGCTTACTATAAAGGGCGGGACAATTTACGAACAGGTCTTCAGCGGATCAAACAATGTAGAGGCGCTAATGAAAGCCTGCGATGCCGCAGTTATGAAGACAATTAGAACGCCGGGATATTTTGCGGGGAAAATCGTATTTTCATATTCAAAGAACGGCGGACAAACATCCGAGATCTGCACCAGCGATATGGTGTTTAGAAACGTCCGCGCACTCACCCGCGACGGCAACGATTCTCTTATGCCGCACTTTTCTCCCGACGGCACTAAGATAATTTATACCGGCTATTACCGAACGGGCTTTATGGATTTGTTGCTGATAGACTTGAATACAAATACCCGCAAGGTTTTTGCCGCCTACAAGGGCAGCAATACGGGGGGGTCTTTTTCTCCCGACGGCACTAGGGTTGCCACAATTTTGACATCTACAGGCAACGCCGAAGTATGGACTGCGTCAGCAAAAGGCGGTGGGTTCAAGCGCATAACAAACACTAGCGCCACCGAGAGCACTCCAAGTTTTTCCCCGGACGGCAGGACTTTGATTTTTGCCGGGGACTATCGCGGTGCTCCTCAAATTTATACGGCTCCGGTTTCAGGCGGAAAACCGTCGGTCGTCCGCACAAACATAAGCGGATACTGCTCGGAACCCGTTTGGAACAAAGTTAATCCCGATTTGATTGCTTTTACGATAGCCCAAGGAAAGGGATTTCAAGTCGCCGTCTATAATTTTAGGACAAAGCAGACAAAGGTTGTAAGCCGCGGAGCAAGCACTTCCGGCCCGAAGTGGCTAAACGACGGCAGGCACATAATTTGCACAAAATCAAACGGCGTCAACAGGCAGCTGTATATAATCGACACCGAAACCGACAGCCAAAAGCCGCTTCACACCACGTCTTTCGGTTCGGCGAAGGAGCCCGATTTTGTTTATACTGCGCGCTAATTCTTTTCTGTATAAAATGAATCTTGCAACATTAGACCTTGAGGGCGTTCTCATTCCTGAAATATGGATTTCTTTTGCCGAAGCCGCAGGCATTCCTGAATTGCGCCGAACAACCCGCGACGAGCCGGATTACGACAAGCTTATGCGCTATAGGCTTGGAATCCTTTCTGAACGCGGAATAAGGCTTTCCGATATTTCCGCTGTTATAGACACGCTTGAGCCGCTTGATGGGGCCGTGGATTTCATACGCTGGCTTCAGTCGCGAACGCGCACGGTAATATTATCGGATACGTTTGAGCAGTTTGCCGCGCCGCTAATGGCAAAGTTGGGCAATCCGACCCTATTTTGCCACGAGCTTGTAATAGACGCAAAAGGTTTCGTATCCGGCTACAAGCTTAGAATGCCCGACCAAAAGCGCAAAGCCGTAGAGGCGTTTAAGGGCTTAAACTTCAAGGTGATTTCGACTGGAGATTCTTACAACGATCTTTCCATGTTGCGCGCAGCCGATTGCGCGGTTTTATACCGCCCAACCGACAAGTTTGCGGCTGAAAATTCGGATTTGCCCGTGGCGCGCGACTACGCCCAGCTGCGCGAGGCGTTTGAGCGTTTTATGGATTGATTTTACGCGGAATGTTCTGCGTTGTTCTTCATTTAACAAACAAGTTTACTTATTTATGGCATCCAAACAAAATACGGGAAGATACGCCGCGCGCGGAGTATCGGCAGGCAAAGAGGAAGTCCACGCGGCGGTCGACAAGCTCGACCAGGGGCTGTTCAAAGGGGCTTTCTGCAAGATTACGCAGGACTATTTGACCGGTTCCAAGTCGCGCTGCAACGTGATACACAGCGACGGCAGCGGGACCAAATCTATAATCGCCTATCTACATTACAAAGAAACCGGCGACGCTTCCGTATTCCGTGGAATATCGCAAGATTCTATCGTGATGAATTTGGACGACCTTCTTTGTATAGGCGCAGCCGAACGCATATTGCTTTCAAACACTGTAAACCGCAACGCGAAAAATTTCGGGGGGGCGGCTTTGGCTGAGCTAATATCCGGAGCGGAGGCGTTTTTAGAGAAGCTTCGCGCGCTCGGCGTGAAGATATATTCAGGCGGCGGGGAGACGGCCGATGTCGGCGACCTTACTGGAGCGGTGGTAGTTGACAGCTGCGCCGTTGCCGTTATGCGCCGCGACAAAGTTATAACCGGCCAAGACATAAAGCCAGGGCTTGCCATAGTAGGGCTTTCGTCCGCCGGCAAGGCTACATACGAAGACTTCGAAAACAGCGGCATAGGCTCAAACGGCTTGACGAGCGCCCGCCACGACATGCTCTGTTCTTATTACGCCGAGACTTACCCCGAAACATTCGACAAAAATACCGATAAGAAGTTCGTCTATTGCGGACCCTACCGCCTTGAAGACAAGCTGGAAGGCTCCAATATGACTGTGGGCGAGGCTTTGCTTTCGCCCACGCGCACATACGCTCCCGTGGTAATGAAAATAATAAAGAAATATCCGGGCTTGATAAAGGGGCTTGTCCATTGTTCCGGGGGAGGGCAAACAAAGTGCCTTCGCTTCGGAAGGGGCGTCCACTTTGTCAAGGACAACTTGATGGATGTTCCGCCGATATTTAAAGCCATACAAAAAGCCAGCCGCACTTCCGACAAGGAAATGTTCGAGGTTTACAATATGGGGCACAGGATGGAAGTTTACTGCAAGAAGTCAGACGCCAAAAAGGTTGTGGAAATATCGGAATTATTCGGAATAAAAGCGCAGGTTGTCGGGTATACAGAGAAATCCGCCCGCGCAGACAAGAAGAACCATGTCAGTATTTCATATAATTCAAAAACAATAGAATACGGTCCCAGAGACTGATTTTTAGATAAGAGAGATGTTAAAAGCAGGCATAGTAGGTTTGCCCAACGTAGGCAAAAGCACGCTCTTCAACGCGCTTACAAGAAGCAGAAAAGCGGAGGCGGCTAATTATCCGTTCTGCACGATAGAACCCAATATAGGCGTCGTGGAAGTCCCGGACGAGCGCTTGGCGCCGTTGGCTAAAATAGCCAAAACCCAAAAGATAATTCCCGCCGCGATAGAATTTGTGGACATTGCCGGCCTTGTCGCAGGGGCAAGCAAGGGAGAGGGCTTGGGAAACAAATTTCTAGCAAACATTAGGGAAGTGGATGCGATTGTCCAAGTCGTCAGGTGCTTTGACAACGACGACATTCTCCATAGCGTCGGATCCGTCGATCCTATAAGAGATATCGACATAATCACAACCGAACTAGTTTTGAGCGACCTTCAAAGCTGCGAGAAGCAGCTTGAAAACAACGCCCGCAAGGCGAAAGGCATGGACAAAGAGGCGATAAAAAACGTCGAAATGCTCAAGCGCATAATCGCCCATCTAAACGAGAATAAGCCCGTGACGACTCTTCCGGATGTTTCTGAAGAGGACGCGGAAAGAATAAAATCTTATTTTCTTCTTACTTCAAAGCCCGTTATTTACGCCTGCAATGTTGGCGAAGAAGACATTTCCAACGGCGGGAATGCCTATGTCGACAAAGTGAGGGAGTTCGTGCGCGCGGCACACGGAGCCGGAACTTGCGTGATTTGCGCGCGTTTGGAGGAGGAGCTTTCCTCCCTTTCCCCGGACGAGGCCGCCGAGTACCTTGCGGAACTCGGCGTGAAAGACAGCGGCGTGTCTGCGCTAATTCGGGAGACGTACGACCTCTTGGGGCTGGCGAGCTACTTTACCGCCGGAGAACCTGAAGTTCGCGCGTGGACATTTAAGAAAGGCATGACGGCTCCGCAATGCGCCGGCATAATACATACCGACTTTGAGAAGGGCTTTATAAAAGCGGAAGTAGTTTCGTATGAGGACTTGATTTCCGCAGGCAGCGTTGCCCATGCGCGCGAGGCTGGCAAATACAGGCTTGAAGGGAGGGATTATCTCTTTAAGGACGGCGATGTCGCGTTGTTTAGATTCAACGTTTAACTTATGAAGTCAAGGCTGTTTAAAAGAGCTTATCTTTTTGCGTCTTCTCCGAAGCTGACGTTGGCAATATTAGTTTATTCCACTTTTCTGCTTTTCGGCGCGACTTTGATGCAATCGCAAATAGGCATTGCGGAAATGCAAGGCAGGTATGTGGAAAGCTTTATATTCTTGGCGTCTCCATTTTTTTGGAGCAGCTCGTTTCTATCGGCTATAAAGTTTCCACTCTTCGGCGGAGCTTTTGTGGGAACTTTGGCAGTTGTCAATTTGATAGCCTCTTGCATGCGGTACGCAAAATTTGGGATTCAGGGGTTTGGCGTCTCCATAACTCACATGGCGATAGTTTTGTTGATAGTCTCAGGGGCTTTGCAGTATTTCATGCGGGTTGAAGGGCGCATAAGCTTGCGCGAGGGAGTCCCCGCAAACCTTGTTTATATAGGCAGCGGCTCAAAAACCATTACGTTGCCGTTCTCCGTGACGCTTAAACAATTCAAGGATGAAAAATGGGCGGGCAGCGACATCGCCAAAGAATATTCCAGCCAAATTTATTTTGAGCGCGGAGGAAGCAGGGAGGACGCCGAGGTGTCGGTAAATTCTCCAGTATCTTTCGGCGGATGGACATTTTACCAGATGTCCTACGGCGACGGGGGAAAAACGAGCATACTTGGAGTCGTAAGAAACCCGGCGCGGTTGCTGCCTTGGCTTTCGGTCGGCGCAACTTTCTTGGGCATGTTGGTTATATTTTTGCCGCGTGCGGTATTCGGGAGGCGCAGCAATGAAAATTAAAAGAATGGCGTTGCTTTTTTCTATTGCCGTTTCGGCGGCGGTCTTGTCTATGCCGCTTGCGTTAAACACCCTGTTCTTTGGCGACGATTTGTACGATGCGGTTCTTGCCGAAAGTTTGGGGGTGCTTCCCGTCTCAAAAGCCGGGCGCGTAATGCCTATGTCTAGCGCTGCGGCTGACGTGTTAAAGTCTGTCGGCGGGAGGGCTTCGGCTAAAATCGGCGGCGAGAAAATGTCGGCCACAAAATGGATTTGGTCTCTTGCGGCAAATCCAAAGAAGATTGGCTCCGCAAATATAATAAGAACCGACAATAAAGATTGGGCTTCAATATTGAAAGCCGACGGCAGATATTTTTCATATGATGAAATTTTAAAAAATTACGACGCCCTGTATAAAGCGGCTGTTTCATCAGAAAAAACTCCGCGTTCTGATGCCGCTGGAAATATTCTAAAAGCCGGCGCGCAATACTCCGCAGCGGCAAATGCTTTGGCAGTCTGTTTTGACGGCTTAATCGGCGCAGAGGATTCAATCCGCTCGTGGGGTGATGCCGTCGCCGAAGCCGCAAAGGAACTCTCCGACGCCGATGAAAAAAAACGCGAGCCTGACAGCTCAAAACTTGTCAAAGCCAGCAATTATCTTTCAAGGCTCAAATATATAGCCGATTTTGAAAGCGACTATTCAAACGCCGTTTTGCGCGTGATATGCGGTTCGGACGGGTTTAAAACAATAGCCCAGACTCTGCTCCAGCGCCCTCCCGATCCGGCTTCGGTTGAAATTGCAAAAGAATACGCGAAGTTGCGCGATGCGCTTGCATCAGGCAATAAACCCGCTGCAACGGAATATTTAAAGGCGTTAGTTTCGCAGTTAAAACAGCAGGGCGGGGTAAACTTTTTTAAGCTGAGAGTTGAAAATTTCTTTAACCTTTTTGATCCTTTTCTTGGAGGTTTTATCCTTTACGCGCTCGCGGCACTTGCGTTTTCTGCAAGCATGGCATGGCGCAAATTTTCTCCGCCATTGCGCGTTTCTGGGGCGGTATTTTTATTTTTGGCAGTTGTAGTGCATGTTTTAGCTATTATGGCAAGGATGTATATACAAGGACGCCCTCCGGTCACAAATTTGTATTCCTCAATTGTTTTTACCGGAGCGGCAGCCGCGCTACTGGGATATGTGATGTACTTGAAGAAGGCAATGCCTACTCTTGCCATTTCCGCGGGATTCGCAGGGTTCGTTTCATTGCTTGTGGCTATGAATCTTCCGTACGGCGGAGATACAATGGGGCAAATGCGTGCGGTCTTGAACTCAAATTTCTGGCTTACTCTGCATGTTGTCACGATTATGATCGGATATTGCGGCGTTTTTTTGGCGGGATTTACCGCTACTTTTAGATTGGTAGCAAATCTTTTCGAACGCGGTAGAATGCTGGAGCGTTCGGCGCAGGCGGCTCGGAGCGTTTACGCAATACTTTGTTTTGCGCTTTTATTCTCGTTTGCCGGAACTATGCTTGGCGGAATTTGGGCGGATATGAGCTGGGGCAGGTTCTGGGGATGGGATCCTAAGGAGAACGGAGCGCTGATGATTGTTCTTTGGTGCGCGGCGGCTATTCATGCAAGAATAATGGGGGTTGTTGGGGATAGAATCTTTCTGGCGCTCGCGGCTTTTGGAAATATAATAGCAGCATGGGCGTGGTTTGGCGTCAATCTTATGGGTGTTGGGCTCCATGCATACGGATTTATCGACGGCGGCTGGTTGTGGTTCTTTATTTTTGTAATATTACAGGCGTCGGTTATTCCTTTGGCTTTTTTAAAGATATTGGTTGAAGATAAAAAAGATACTGCTATAAATTAATCTCATGAAAACGTTGAAATGTCTTTTGTTGTGTGTGTTTTGCGCGGCTGTTTTTGCTTGCACTACAAGCACTGCAGATATGAGTTTTGCGCTTGGAGAAAAGGGCGAATATAATACAACTCTGAGTTATTCAGCGGATAAGGCCCGCCTTACGTCGGCTACGTTAAACGCTTTGTCTGAGCGCGGATGGAATGCTTCAAAGCAGGGGGAAGTGATAAATGCCCAATTAAACCGCGGAGGCATTGACGCAAAACTCGCCATCACCGTAAGCGACGGTTCTATCAATATTAACTCAAAAGGTTCCGTTGCCAAGGGCCGTCCGATAGTGCCTTTGCGTTGGATAGATATGCTAAAGAAATCTATCGCTGCGGATTTGAGAAGAACGAAATAGTTGCCGATTTTGCATGCTTCTCCCATCCAAGCCACGCGAGTGTTTAAGCGTGGCCGGCTGATTTTTGATTCTTTGCTGTTATGTTTTTCTGTTGAATGGGGGGACCTTCCAGCAGAAATTACAATCATTTAGGGCTGGAAGATAAAAACCAGTCAGGTTTGTCTATTGTTTTGGATTATCCCTGACAGAAGGGAAATTCGGCTTTATAATGGGTTTGAGGTATCTCTTACGTAGTTTCATAAGTAGGAAGGCTGTTTTTATGCGCAAAGGCAATGTGAATTGGGAATTACGCCGAGAACTTGGTTTTGTCCTTGCGCAATGCGCGCAAGATTAAATTCGTATTAGCCAAATAGCCTGCATCTTCCCCAAAATATTTTTTTTGCGTATTACATGACCTTGTTTCCATACTTTACGCACTATGCCCATTGAGGCATTGTCTGTTTCCTCGAAAGCCTTCTGGCTGAAAAATACCGGCAGACTTTGTTCTTTACCATCAATGCTTCGCGCGCTACCGCTGCCGCCAAATATCTGCGGCGCCTTGCATAAAAATGCGCTTTCAGATTCTATATCTGCAGCGTTCTATATTTTTCTGCGAATTTTACTTTTTTTAATCTTTCGTTGAAGCCTATATCCTATTCGGCAGAAGCGGCGCCGCAAGATTCGCGGAGGCGCTTTGGCAAACGGGACGTATCGTTTAGGTAAGCAGAGGACGGCTTGGAGCGCAAAAACTTTAATTGGCATGCAAATTTGCAGAGTGCCATGGCGCCAAAATTTGATAGCTTCGGGGGCGGCAACCTTGCACAAGCTATCTTATGCTCTAGGGCAAGGTTGTCCCTCTTTCTGGATCAAGGCGGAAGGAGAGAGATATTTAGGCAATTAAAAACAATCCGCGCCGTAGAAATTGTAGCAAGACGCGCGGAGGTTCTTCGCAAACGGAACATGCTTTGCGCGTTTTTTTTAATCCGATATACTTAAGACAAAGGTTGTGCGCCAATGCATTTAATCCGCAAGTTTTCGCGCCTGCGCCAGCAAAGCTAATTGATGTTTTGCCAAATATCTGCGCGCTTTGAGGGCTTCTATCGGCGGAATTAAAAAACGCAGGCTGCGCGCACGCAAAGCGCGTCCGCAATATTGCGAAAAATCCGCCCATTCGGGCAAAGACGCCATTTGCATTGCAAAACGCATCTTTTGCGCTTGATGCCGATTTGCGTTGCGCCTGGCAAATACGGCAAATCAATTTACCCCTTTCCTAGCCATACATCCTTTCTAAGCGGAAAATTATTTTATGCGAATTATTCCATAGAAAGGACAATCTCAAATATCTATTGCAATAAGTCCTGCCGTCTCCAAGTTATTTAGGGGCGCTGGTTTGCAATTTGAACGTTGTCTGAGGAAATTCCTGTTCTGCGGTCTAGAATATCCTTTTCATTAACTTGCGCGACGCATATTTGGCGTTTGCCGTAGCGTGAAAAGTCGTAGCATATATATATATTACCGTTTTCATCCTGGGCGGCGTCGGGATATGAAACATCCGCCCTTCCGTCAATCTCCAATCCGCCTTTCCATGTTTTGCCGTCATCTTGTGAGATGTACGCCATTATTTTTTTTCTAGGATAGGAGCGCAAATTTTCGGGTCCGCGCGGTTTCCCGGACATCCACTGCTCATCGTCAGCATCGTTCTTTACCAAGAGAAGATTGCCGGATTTTAGCCTGCTGATGTGGAATCTGGAACCGCAATGCGGTATTGCCGCCGCCTTTACTTCTCCGAATGTTTTTCCGCCATCGTTTGAGAATGCTTCAAGAATTCCGTCGTTGCCGTAGGTTATCTGCGCAGCGCTCTTTGGCCCTTGCCTGGCGATTGTCCAGTCTGGCTGGGTGCGCGAAAGCAGCCAGATATTTCCGTCTAGTTTTTCAACAAACATATGTTCAGTAAACGGCACAAAAGGTATTTTTACGCAGTTTATGAGTTCTAGATTTTTTGCTCCGGGATCTGAAACATAAAGCAAAGCGCCTTCTTTTGCGGAATCCAAATCATTGATGTTTTCCATTTGGAATCTGCATACGGGGTAGGCCCATTTGCCGTTTTTTAATACAATTGGCTTGTTCATCATTACGCCGTCGCAAAGGCGGCGGGGGCAGACCAAAGCGGCTTTTCGCCTTCAGGATTTCGGCAAATGCTATACCAAACTCCGCCTTTTCTGTCCCATTGCCCCTTGCCATTTGGGTCTATGCTCCAAAGCCACTCTTTATTTGTGTACTTCCCTTCGGATTGCGCCCAAAACAGCCATATAGAATCGTCGGGAGCCCTCCAAAGGCAAGGGTCAAAAAGTCTTACCTCGTTCATATGCGGGGAGCGCACAACCATATCAACTTTATTTTTCCATTTATTTCCGTCTCCGTACGCCACCATAATGTAGTTGCCGGGACATTCTGTTTTGGCATTTTCATACCAGGCAAGGAATACTCTTTTGCCGGATTTGCTTACGGCTATGCTTGGAATCCCCTGAAACGGTTTCGTCCCCATTGCCAGTTCTCCGCGCGCTTCCATCATTTCAGCGGGAACCATTGCGGGACTTTCTTGTGAAGGCTGAAAGCTATTGCAGGAGCATAATAAGGTTGGCAATGCAAAAGCGGATAAAAAACGTATAGTTGAAAGTATATTCATATAAAGATTATAAATTTTAAGCGATAACCCAATCAAGGAATTTGTCGGCTGTGCGAGTTTGATTTGAGGTTGTTTTTCAATGGCAGACAAGCTAACTTTTAGCGGGAATAAAACGGCAAAATTCTATCCCGCCTGCCAAGCGGCATATTTGCATGCGATTTCAGTGCGAATTAATATTTGCCTTTTAAGTGCGGCAGGATTTTTTGTTTTCGATTGCGTCAATATCCGTCCATAAATAGAACCATTCCGACTCCCCATACATCCCATTTCCTTAAAATTGTTTTCTTTGCCTGAATATCATAATAAGGCATTTTCGGGTATTTGTATTGCGGAGTGTTTAATATGCCGGCAATTTCAATGACTAATTGGCTTCCCCAAAAATGGGAACTCCAAGTTGTAAGCTGATTTCTTTTCGGCTTAAAATTCTTAAAAACCCGCATTCCGGTTCGCGTTCCTCCGCGCCCTGAAGTCGTCAGGTATGATGCGGAAAATTCTAATTTGGCGGCGATATTTTCCCAGATGTTTGGAGTTGTTCCAAGCATGTCTAATCTATGAATTATCGATGTGGACATTCTTGAATCCCATATAGATTGGTGTGCGCTTGTCGGATTGCGGCCTCCCATGCTTGCGAGCGCCGCGACTTTTGTCCAACCGCTGTTCATTGGGATATTGCCCTGAATCTCTTTGCCTTGGGATTTTGCTATGACTGCTCTTGCCATGGAAAAATCGTAATGCTTTTTTTGCAAGCCTCCCCAGGCGATTGTTTGCATTGCTCCCAATTCGGGGTTTAGACCTGATAAATTTTTTATTATAGGGGCAATATCGCTTCTGATATTTTTGAACGCTAAAACCGGCGTTGCCTGCGCGTAAGAAAACTGTTTTATTCTCTCGTCCCAGCCTTTGGCAGTTGGAAACATTGGACTCCAATTGTATTCAATGAGCTTGTTTTTTTTATTCTTTCTGCCTACGGCAAATTCATCTTTCTGAATCCAATCTACTAGCGCTTTTAAAATTTCAAGACGGCTGGAATTTCCGGTTAACTTGGAAGCGTTGTTGATATTTGGAAGCATTTGGCTATCCTTTATAAATATGTTGAATGTATTGGTGTCCGGTTTTCACAAAACAGAAATAGAATATAAATTTCCACAAGCGGCGCGGCAGAAATAGAAATCAAAATCCCTTTTCGGATACCGACAACACATACATTCCCGCGTCGGGAGAATTGCGTGAGGCCTGCAAGTGCAGATAGGAAATTCCTATAGGGGCTTCGCGGGAAATTTTGCAATCGGCGAATTTTTTGCCGTTGTTGAAAAGTTCCGCTTTGCCTGCTTTGGTGTCAAATTTGAGAACAAGCTCCCTAGTAGAGTTGTCGCCGAACGACTCGGGAATTTCCGCCGAAAACAGCGCGTAACTTTCTGCGATTTCGTCGGATGGATTTATCCAGCGGTCGTGAAGCATAATTTTAGCTCCTTTAAACCCCGAAGGGATTTTCACATTGAGATTTATTTGGCCTTTTTGCGCCATGGGAAAATTCCACACTGCCCCTCGCAGGTCGCTGACGAGCGAGTCGTCGGGAATGTATTTTAACAAAAGGCATTTTTTGCCTGGCGAATCCGGGTTTTCCACCAATTTGCAGCCTTCAATTCTATCGTAGGCGCAATGTCCCTTAATTCCTTTTTTATAGTTGAGTACACTCCAGTCATCCAAGCCGTTTGAAAAGTCGCATTCGCGAAAATTTTCTAGCAGCCATTTTAGGTCGAAGGCCACCAGTCTTCTATGAAGCTTGTTCTGCCCGATTGAAGCCAAAACTTTTCCCGGAGCGACTTCAATGAATTGCGACTGGTGGACGCTCTTGTCCATTCCGGGAGTAGATGAGAAGTCCGTAGCATTGCGCCGGGGATCTAGCAGTATTTCGCGGAATCCGCGCCATGTCTTGCCTTCGTCGTCGGAAATTGCCGCATGTATTGCGCTTCTATTGGTAAACACGTCTTCCCAGACGCCGTCAGCTCCTTTTACTTCGGGAAGCGCGGTGCAGTTGGACCACATCAGCAACAGCCGCCCGTCTCCAAGTCGTTTTATTTTTGGCATTACACACGTCCCGTAGAAATCCGTAGGAGCAGGCTTGCTCCAAGTTAAGCCGCCGTCGTTTGAATAAGACTGCCACATGTTATCGAGCGATGTTCGTAGGATAGTCCAAAGTCTTCCGTCCTTGAGCTGGACGGCAGTTGGTTCCATTGCGTCGTGGTTCCAACGCGTTCCTTTATGTACGCCGCCGGCTTTATGGTGCGGCACATTTAAACGGTTCGATTTCTTCCAGGTTTTCCCGAAGTCGTCGCTTATGAGAAAAATTGCTCCAAATACGAAGTCGAAATTTTGTGAGCTTGAAGTTCTCAATGTCACAGGCATTAGAATACGGCTGCCGATTATTAGCGGTTCTGCATTAATTTCCAGCCACCAAGGGCATATTTGCGTTTTTTCTACGAACTCTCCGCTTGTTCCGCAGTCAAAAAACCAAGCGCTTTCGCCTATATTTAAAATGTTAAAATATCTTCCGCGCGACTCGTCGAAAAATACGCCGAATTCTTTCCCTTTCGGCGCTTGTGTTTCGCTCCAAGTTAGTCCGCCGTCGCTAGACTCAATGTACATTCTGTTGGATACTTCGCTATGCGAACCTGGCATCAAATTTTCTGCCTGTCCGCCATAGTTATAATGGCGTATTTTCCCGTCGGGCATCTTGCAAAGTCCGAGAACTGCATCGGCGGGAGGTACGCCTACAATCGTCGGAGAGTATATGTCTTCCAAAGATTTTGCTGCGGATGTCGCCGCCGAACACGCAGCAAACAGGAGGATCCATCCAACCACATGCATATTGATATTTCTCATGCCAACAAATTATTTGCAGAACCTATGGCTGTCAATGAGTATATCCGACGTATAATTTACTTGTGACAGTTTATTTCGCATATCGGAAAAACAAAAAAGCCGCTCTTTCAGGCGGCCTAAAACCCTCTGGCTCAAACGCGGGATTGAACATCGCTTCGCTCGCCCTTCGGGTTTTTGGCACTTGTCAAAAATTCCATCTCCGCGTTTCGCATATCGGAAAAACAAAAAGGCCGCTCTTTCAAGCGGCCTAAGACCCTCTGGCTCAAACGCGGGATTGAACATCGCTTCGCTCGCCCTTCGGGTTTTTGACACTTGTCAAAAATTCCATCTCCGCGTTTCGCACATCGGAAAGACAAAAAAGCCGCTCTTTCAAGCGGCCTAAAACCCTCTGGCTCAAACGCGGGATTGAACATCGCTTCGCTCGCCCTTCGGGTTTTTGACACTTGTCAAAAATTCTATCTCCGTGTTTCGCACATCGGAAAAACAAAAAGGCCGCTCTTTCAAGCGGCCTAAAACCCTCTGGCGTCCCCACGGGGATTCGAACCCCGGTTCTTGGAATGAAAATCCAATGTCCTGACCGGGCTAGACGATAGGGACATACTCCAAAGAATTTATGGGTGATGTACATTACGGATTCACATATCCCACGCAAGCTTTTTTTTTGCGTTTTTGTTTTTTTTTAATTATTGTTTTTTCGGATAACCTAATTTTACGATGATTATGCTTTATACTCCAGATATTTCTTGCGGATCCTAGCAATAAAATCCATAAATTGTAAAACATATGGATGACAATTCTATTAAATCTAAAATTGATTCCCTCCGCGCCGAGATTGCGCGCCATGAAAAATTGTATCGCATCCATAACGCTCCGGTTATTTCCGATGATGATTTCGATTCTTTAATGCGCGAACTAAGAGAGCTTGAAGCTCTTTATCCGCAATATTACGATCCAAATTCTCCGTCTCTTACCGTAGGCAATGATTTGTCCGGCGATTTCAAATCGGTCAGGCATTTGTCTCCGATGTTAAGCCTAGACAATGTTTTTAATTCAGCGGAACTTGAGGAATTTGATGCGCGGCTGAAAAAGGCATTGGCTGTTGAGGCGCGCTTGAGGTATTGTGTTGAGCCAAAAATCGACGGTTGCGGAATTTCGGCGGTTTATGAAAACGGAAAACTTATCCGCCTGCTCACGCGCGGAGACGGGGAAAAGGGCGATGACATTACGCGCAATGCCTTTCTAATAAAAAATATTCCAATGGTTCTGTCCGGAGAGGAATCCGGCATTCCAACTCTCCTTGAAGTCCGCGGAGAGGCGTACATGGAAAACTCCGAATTTCAGCGCATATACAAACTCCAGAGAGAAGCCTTAATAGAAAAAGCTTTGGAGAAAAAAGCGAAAGAATCTTCAAAGGACTTGCTCCGCAGCGGCGGATTGTCCTGCGGTAAGTCTATTTCGCTTTCCGAAGGCGAGCTTGCTGAAATAGAAAAAAAACTCCCTGCAAACCCGCGCAATTTAACGGCCGGCACGATGAAACTTTTGCCTAAGTCTTTTGATAAAAATCCAATTTTGAAGTCGCGCTCTTTGAAGGCGGTTTTTTATTCGATAGGCACAATGGAGGGGATTGTTTTGCAAAGGCAATCGGATTTGCCTAAACTCTTAAAATCTTGGGGATTGCCTGCTGTGGACTGGTTTGCCGTTGCGGACGGCGCGGACGGCGCGTTTGAAAAAATATGCGATCTGGAGGAAATCAGATCTGATTTCCCATACAATACAGACGGCGCTGTTGTTAAACTTGATGATTGTTCTTTGCATGCAGCCGCAGGAATGACGGCGCACGCTCCCCGATGGGCGGTCGCATGGAAATATAGGGCCCAGAGGGCGCAGACGCGCCTAAACTCCATAACATTGCAAGTTGGCAGAACCGGTGTTATAACGCCTGTTGCCGAGCTTGAAAGCATTAAGAACCTGTCCGGAACGACGGTTTCCCGCGCGACTTTGCACAATGCCGGATATATTTCCCAAAAAGACATTCGCGTAGGGGATACTGTTATTGTGGAGAAGGCAGGCGAAATTATTCCGGCAGTTTTAGGCGTTGTTTTGGAAAAGCGCCCGGCGGGTTCGAAGCCCTATATTTTCCCGGAAATTTGCCCGGAATGCGGTTCGCCTTTAAGAAGGTTCGGGGAGAAAATGCTGCATAGGTGCCCAAATTTATCTTGTCCGCCGCAGGTTGTTGGGAGGATTGCGCATTTTGCATCGCGCGGGTGCATGGATATACGCGGTTTGGGCGATAAAGTAGCGCAGTCTCTTGTGGACGAGCTTGGAATAAAAACCCCTGCGGACATTTACGATCTCACAAAGGAACGCTTGTTGTCGCTTCCTAAATTTAAGGATAAAAGCGCGGAGAATTTAATCGCTTCGATAAGAGCCTCAAAAGAGCGCGATTTGTGGCGGTTGATTTTCGGACTTGGAATATTGGAAATAGGCGAGCGGTTCGCCAAGGAGCTAGCTCGGAAGTTCGGAAATTTGGACGCCTTGATGGACGCGGGGATAGACGATATAAAATCTCTCGACGATTTCGGTTCGAAGAGCGTGCGCAAAAAAGACGGCGAAATAGAAGAACCCGTGCGGGCGCTTTCTATAAAGGCGTTTTTTGAAGATCCGCACAACCGCGAACTCATCGAGCGCCTGCGCGCCCAGGGCGTAAATTTCAAGATGCTTTCGCCTTCTTTAAATGTTTCAGGGACTCCGTTTAGCGGAAAGACATTTGCGATTACCGGTACGTTAAAGTCAATGGGAAGAGACGCTGCCAAGCTTGCCATAGAGGGGTTTGGCGGAAAGGTGGTTTCTTCTGTCTCAAACTCTACAGATTATTTGATTTCCGACGGCAAAGAGCGCGGCGCAAAAGCAAAGAAGGCCGAAGAATTGGGAACTCCGATATTGGACGAAGACGCGTTTCTTAAAATGTTGGAGTCGGCTAGGGCGTCCGGCGGCGCGGATTTGCGCGCGCCAGATGCGGTCAAAGCCGCAATGCCTGACGCTCCTTTTGCGGCGCTTGGAGAAGCGGATTCATCAAAGCAGGCGCATCCGGGAAGCGGAATGCCGAAACCTGAAGAGCGGAATCAAAAAAAATATGATTTAGGCGGCGGAAATCCGCAAATGGAATTGCCGCTATAATTTTTCCGGCGCCGAAAAAATTCTCTGAAAACTGACTTGCCGCCGAAATGAAAAGATGCGTCTGGCAAAGCTTGTCCGCGCGCCAGGCTTCGGAAAAAAAGTATTTGCCGTTTCTTCGGTTAATTTGGCAGTACGGATTTACCGCCCGCGCCTGCGCGTTTTTTTAGCGCAATATCAGCTGCGGGAAAATCGAATCCCTAATAAGGTTATTATGTCGGCGGAAGTCCTCAAATGGAATTGCCGCTACAATGCCTGTTCCAGAGGAATTTTTTAGGCGGTATTTCCGCCGCATATTTAAAATGCGCCTGGCAAAACTCGTTTGCGCGCGTCGGGGTTAAAGAAAATGTCGGTGGCCGCCATTGCGGTTGGGGATTCTTTGAGAATCGGATTTGCCCTGCCTGTTGGGGCGGAAGCTTGTTTAATTTGGCGTTGTCGGATGCTTGTAAATTTTAGTTTACGCAGAAATTTATAATTTGGCATGCGGTTCCGCGGCTTTCGGGATTTTTTTCTGCCGACATCCTCAAGCATATTTTATGTTTGCCTTCGCGCAATTCGTCGGAAAACATAAAGACCCACGGCAAGTACAATTGACTGCTCCATTTTGTGTAGGTGTCCAATTTCTTAAACGGAGAACCGTCGATTGAATATTCCAAAATGCCGGCTTCGTCTCCGGCAAGGCAATAGATTCCAATGGCGGAACCTTCAAAATCAAATTCGAGTTCCGCGCCCGCGGAGCGCGTTTCTAGAACGGCTATATTTTTAAAACGTCCGCGCACGGAGCATTTTGTCTTTGCCTTCCAGGGATTTTCAAGGCTCCAGCCCCGCTTTATTTTCGCGCTTTGCGGCGGCGCAAAATGCGCGCGCGAATAGTTGAATTTATCGAGCGGGGCGGGCAGATTTTTTTTGCGCGCTTCTCCGCAATCAAATGCTGCGTCGAAAAGATTGGCGATTGCGGAGGCGTAGAATCTATGTCCAAAAGGGGCAGGGTGCGTGCCGCCAAATTTTTTCCAGTCGAATTGCCCGGCGTTCATTCTGGCGCCGATTTCGGACACGAAATCTATTGAATTTAGATTGTAATGCGCGGCGACTTTCTCATGGTTGGATACTGTTTGTGGCGTGGTTGATTCCCTTGCGTCGTCTAGGAATCCGTCCCAGATGAAATGCAGCATAATTATGTCCATCTTGGAATTTTCCGCAAGCGCGCGGCGTACTATCCCTTCTGCTGCGCGGATTTGAGCGGTGCCGGAAAATCCGTTTGTATGGTCGTTTACGGCGCCTTCCAAAAAGAGCAAGTCCACGTCTTTGAGTTCCGGAATGTCTTGAGACATTCTGAATGCGTGCGGCGTAGTTCCCAGCGATGATATTCCAGCGTCGACAAACTCAAATTTTGTGTCGGGGAAGCGTCTTTTTAGGTCGTCCTGAACCATGTTGCGCCATCCGTTCATTTCGGTTATCGAGCCGCCCAAGAATGCGACTTTGCCGCTCTTTCGAGCGCGGAATTTTTCGGCGCATTCTAGGCGCGCGCGCTTATGGATGGAGTTGAATCTCTTATAGTCCTTAGACTTTCTGTCGCCCAGTGCCTTGAAATCTTCCGAGCAGCTGCCTTCTATAAATTCCACTATTTCTGAAGGATTTTTCAACCCATGCGGATGGTGGTCGCAACCTCTCTTGATAATTGTGCGAATATTGCCGCCGGAGTCGAAGAATCTTTTGGCGTAGATGGCTCCGTTATCTTTGTATGGAACGGTTTTATCCGAGTCTCCGGCAACCAACAGGACCGGAACTCCGCTTTTTGCGAGATTTTCGAAATTGTCTATTGGATTGCCTTTGAATCCGCCGGAGCTTTTTATGTCCCATTGTTTTAGAAAGTCGGCGTAAAGGTCTTTGCGGGCGGGAGACGGCCAGCTGTCGAAATCGCAAACGGGGGCGTCCACGTATACGCATTGGATTTTTCCGGGATCGCGGTTGGCCCAATTTAGGGCAAAAGCGCCGCCGCGGCTCAATCCCTCAATAACCACTTTGTCTTTCAATTTAAGCGAATTTTTTGCAAAATCGAAGAAGTCGTCTGCCATGCGCATTGCTGGCGGGCTGGCGTAGCAGTGAGTAAGGTCGTAGTAGGCAAGAAAAAAACCGCGCCTTACAAGTTCGGCGTCGGCATTTGCAAACGCGCCGAAAAAAGCAGGGCGCATTATCCATGCGCGGTCGGAGCGCGGATTTTGCGGCGCCACAAGAATTGCATCCCTGCCTTTGTATTTGAAATCGTATCTGTCCGCCCCTTCCCAGAGCGACTTTTGGGCGGAAAGTTCCGCAAGGGCGTTTTCAGATATTTTGTCGTGGGATTTTACAGCGCAGGCCAAGGCGAGCATTGCGGTTAGAAAAAAATAAAACCTTTTCATCTTTTGGCGTATTGGTTTATATATAAATTGCCGTTTATTAATTAAAGTATTGTGGAATTAAAAAATAGCCAGATTTTTTTCTTCAAAATACCGAAGTATTGGGCAATGTATTACCAATTTATGAATAAAGCGTTTGTATTTGATATGGACGGCACTTTGGGGGAAACCGTCCCCCTTGCGATAGAGGCTGTAAAGGCGGCGTATCGCAGCCTGAATTTGCCCGTACCGTCTGACGGGGATATTGTCTCTCACTTCGGTCCTACCGAGAAGGGGCTATTTCAAATGATGGACGAGAAAAATTGCGGGATGTTGTATGCCGAATACCTAAAAGCGTACGCGGCTCTCCACGGCGTGTATGCTCCGAAACCGTTCAGCGGCATAGAGGATGTTCTCAAAAAGATTTCCTCTGCCGGGATTCGCCTTGGCATTGTGACCGGCAAAAGCAGAGATTCCGCAAAAATCACGCTGGATAAGTTCGGCTTGGGCGGGTATTTCTCGGAAGTTGCTTGCGGCGGGCCTACGGGTTCCGTAAAAACGCAGCGAATTTTAGGCTTGGCGAAAAAATGGGAACTTTCGGCGGATAATATTTATTACGTCGGAGACAGCCCCCAAGATGTGCTTGATTCCCGCAAGGCGGGCGCGCATCCGCTGTCGGCTGCATGGTCGAAAATCGCCGACAAAAAAGCATTGGAAGCCTGCTCGCCGGAAATGGTTTTCGACACTGTTGATGCTTTTGGCAAATGGCTTGACGATTTTATAAAATAGTTGACGCGCCTTTGCAACAAGCATAAATTTTATCCCATGAAAAGATGCGGGTTTTTATGGGGGGTATTATTCTTTTTTTTCACTGTTTTATTGGCAGGCTGTTCAATTGAGTCTGCGCCTGAAGACAAAGTCATTGCGGATTCGTTTAATTCCGTGAAAGTTGTCGGCAAGCGTTCGGCGATATCGGCGGACGGCGTTCTGCATGTTGATTCTAAAGGGGCTAAGGATTTCTTGCGCGCCGCTCAGACTGCGGCGGGTTTGTTTGAGCCCGGAAAGAGCTATTTGATAAAATTTAAATGCCGCATAGATTCAGCCGAAGACGGCGCGTTTTTTCTATTTACAGCGCGGAGCGATTCTCTTGGACCTTTGAGGGATTTAGGAACAACGACGGTCGCGCGCGCGCGCGATTTTCAGGACGTTGAAATGCAAATTTCCATTCCTGAAGGTGTAAATGATTATTCCCTTAAGTTTTCCACAAAAGGAAGTTTATCCGGAGTCTTAAAAGATTTGAAAATAACCCAGGGGACAGGGCTAGATTTTTATCCTTTTGCTGAAAGCCAGCGCGAGTATTGCGGAGAAATCGGCAAGACAGCCACGGGGTGCCCCGATTTCAATGTAGAGCTTCCCGCAGGGAATCCCAACGCCCCCGTTGTAAATGCCGCAGATTTTGGCGCAACTGAAAACAACCTAAAATTTTGCGACGCAATGAATGCGGCGGTCGCGCATTGCAGGAAGATAGGCGCAAGGAAATTGGTGCTGCCCAAGGGCGTTTACCATTTGTACAATAGCGGCCCGATAACTTTTGAAGGCTTAAAAGATTTCGAGTTTGACGGAGGGGGCTCTACATTCATCTTTCTGCGGGACAAAGGCCTTGCAAAAATGAAAGGCTTGGACGCCTCCAAAATATCGAACAATTTTCAAGATGGCGCGTGCGTGAAAATCTCCGAATGCGAGCGCGTAAAGGTGGGAAATTTTAACATAGACTGGGATTGGGCCGCGGATCCGCTCGGAAGCATAGTTAGGGTTGAAAACGTTTGCGCGTCTCCCGGCGGAGAGTACATCGACTATAAATTTGTCGATTACGACAACTTTCCGCGCCGCGACCTGCGCGTCGCCAATCTATCTTCATACGATCCCGTTTCCAATTTGATAGGGGTTGAAGGTGGCGCAACTTTGGGGTACGAATTTTACAAGGGCAAAAACATCCCCAAAATGGAATGGCTTTCGGGCAATGTACTGCGCGTATGGCATAGCCACTATTCCAGGCGGGCGAAAGTCGGCGATTTTTACAGGATGCAGCATTATTATTACGACGGCGCAGGTGTTCTTACGCATCAAAACCGCCATCTTACTCTTTCGAAAGTAAATGTTTATTCCTGTAGGGGGCACGCTTTTGTTGTAAGCGGAACGCAGCAGTATTGGCAGTATTTAGATTGCTCAATCAAGCCTCCAGAAGGCGCAAAGGCTCGGGCGATAACATGCACTGCGGACCATCTCCACGTTGTAAATTCCCGCGGATATATGAAATTAATAGGTTGCGATTTCATGCTGGGGGCTGACGACTGCATAAATGTCCACGATTGTACCGGATATGCCGTAAGAAAATCGGATTTCTCTCTAGAAACCCGCAATGTGCGCGGAATAAAAATGTTTAAGGTCGGAGATCCAATAGAGCTGCGCGACGACGATTTTTCTCCCAGCGGTTTTACTGGAAAAATAAAATCTGTAAAACCGATAGACGCCTCCAAAGGCGTTCATGAAATTGTTTTTGCGGATAAAATTCCCCAGCCCAAGGGCGAGGGCTTTATAATGTTTAACCGTTATTACTCCTCGGGGAACATCCTGCTGCGCAATTGCAAATTCCACTCAAACCGCGCGCGAGGAATAATAATACAATGCCCTAATGTGACGGTCGAAAATTGCGTTATAAAAAATAACGAGATGGCGGGAATGAGAATCGTGACAGGATACACTCCGAATCTCTGGAGCGAAGGATTTGGAGTGGACAATCTTCTCGTCCGCGGATGTGTCTTTGAATCCACAAACCGGACCGACGTCAAAGCCGACGGATTTGCGCGCGACATCCATATAGGAATATACCGCACGACCGGAGAAAGAACCGGACAGACTATGTATCCAATAATGTCGAACATAACATTTGAAAAAAACACGTTTAAGAATGCCTACGGGCTTGTAGCGTTCATAACATCGTCGGGCAACGTGGTATTTAGGGAGAATATTATAATAAACGATATTCCGCGCAAAAAACCTCTGCCATACAGGGGGTCGTTCTTGGTAAAGGCGTCCACGGATACGGCAATAGTAAACAATATAATTGTAGAGAGCAAATACGCTCCCAATCCCGGAGTTTACGCAGAGGCTGATACTGTAAAAGGCTTAAAAATCGGCGGAAATAAGATTGTAAGCAAATTCCCAGAGAGGTAGTTTTTATGTTAAGAGAGTTGGGTGAATGCTTATTGTTTTCATGTTTCGGAATAATGGCTGCGGGGTGCTGCCAGACGGAGTCTGAGGCTCCTATGCCTCCCGCGGATGCCGTTGTTGTATCTGGTTTCGGAGATTCTAAGAATATTTCATTCGACCGCAGATTTGCTTCTTTTGATTCCTCAACCGGAGTATTGCGGGTGGATTCGCTTAAGTCGGCGCACATGTTTCAGCCAATCGTAAGGTCCTTGAATTTGAAGCCGAATACGAATTATACGCTGTCATTTAATTACCGCGTGGAAAATCCAAATATGAAAGAGCATTTCTTTCACATATTGGTGCGCACCGGCGCGAACGAAGACATATTGTGGGAAAACGAGGGCGAAAGCGCTCAGTTTAAGCGGCTCGAATACAAATTTACAACGCCTCCAGGCGGAAAACTTTATAGCGTTCAGATTCACGCGCGGGGAAAATTTGTAGGGGAGCTTTCGGATTTTAAACTGGTGGAAGGGTTCGGCGAGAATTTGTATATTGCCGCGCCCGAAGCCAGAAAATTCTGCGGGGATTTAGGAAAAATTCCATCCGGGGCAGAGGATTTTGAAGTGTTGCCGCCCGCGCCGTCGTCTGAAAAAATCGTCAATGCCGCGGATTTTGGAATATCCGAAGATTGCGAAAACTTCGTCGCAAAAATGAATGCCGCGATTGCCAAATGCAGGGAAATCGGCGCGTCGAAGCTAGTTTTGAACAAGGGAATTTATAAGGTCGCAAACGACGGAGAGATAAATTTTTCGGATTTGAAGGATTTTATTTTTGACGGATCCGGTTCCACGCTCGTTTACAGAAAAAATTACGGAGGCAATTTTAATATAACAAACTGCAGGCGCATGGTTTTTAAAAATCTCAAAATGGACTGGGACTGGGAAAACGACCCGATTGCCAGCCTTGTGGAGGTTGTTAAAATAGAGCGCAACGGAGACTCCTACTTCGACGCGAAGTTTTTGGACTACGAGAATTTTCCCAACAAAAATTCGCGCATAGCAATACTTACCGGATACGATATGAAAAATTCCCACATCAATGCGCCGGGCCTTTTCACCCGCGTATTGGAGCTAACCAAGGGAAAGGGGATAACGCGCCGCGAATGGGTGGCGCCAAATGTCTTACGGGTTAATTATTCAAAGAACGATTTGGCCCCGTTTGAGATTGGGCAGCATTTTATATTTGCCCATTATTATTACGACATGCACGGATTTTTTCTGCGCAGCAACGAGCATCTCTCATTGGAAAACGTTGAGATACTATCGTGCGCCGGCCACGCGTTCGCCGTTGCGGGAACCCAAAAGTACTGGCAGTTGAAAAACGTAAAAATCGGAATTCCCAAAGGCTCCAAAGCCAGATATTTGTCGTGTGCCGGCGACCACTTGCATATAGCTTATTCCGCCGGATACTTTAAAATGCTGTCGTGCGATTTCAGCGGCGGCAACGACGACTGCCTCAACGCCCACGACTGCAGCATCTACGCCCAACCGGTGCCGGGAGAGAAAGGGAAGTCGAATGTTCTGCGCACTTTAAGCAAAAGAAACGTATCGGAGTTTTACGCCGGCGACGAGATAGAGCTGCGCAATGACGATTATTCTCCGACGGGGTTTGTGTCGAAGATTGTGTCGGTAAAATGGCCCTCCGACGGTTCCGGAATGTGCGATATTGCATTTGAAAAAGACATCCCCAAACCTTCCGGAAACGGATTTGTTTTGTTCAACAGAAGGTACGGCACAAAAAACATAATTATACGCGACTGCAATTTTCACGACACGAAAGCCCGAGCGATTTTAATGCTTGGCTCCGACGTCACAATTGAGCGCTGCAGATTTGCAAACCTCGCTGGAATGGCGGTCAAGATTGAGACGGGATACACGTTCAACTCGTGGTGCGAGGGGTACGGCGCCGACAACATTGTTCTGCGCGACTGCGTCTTTGAAAATGCCTGCATGCGCAGCTCCAAATCCGGCAGAAACTGCAAGGACATAATTATAAGCTCGTATTGCAAGACCGACCCATCGCGCGAAAAGGCGAAGTTCCCGATTCTCACAAATATTCTCTTTGAAAACAATACGTTTAAAAACGTAAAAGGCCTGCTTGCCGAAATCCATTCCGCAGACAATGTGATATTTCGCGGCAACGAGATTTATCCACTTGCGCAAACAGACGCATCGGCAGGCTTAAAGGAGATATTTTTGATTGGAAATTCTAAAAATATAAAGATAGTAAATAACAATATTGTCTCGCGAAATTCTTCTTCGGAATACGCGGTTTGCGCGGAGGATAAATCCACCCGGGGCATAGTGTTTGCGGGCAATCGGATTGTTGAGCCTTAAAAAGAACTGAAGTTATGAAAAAAATAAAAAAAGCAATTATAGCATTTGCTGCTTTAAGCGCTGTATGCACTGTGGCGTTCAATAGCGCGGAGAATTCCGGCGCTCCGATAAAGGTGGAGTCTAAACCCAATCCCGAATGGCCGCTCTGGAAGGAACGCGGGTATAATTTCGGAGTCAATCCCGAAAAAGTTCCCGTTCCGGTCGAATTTAATTCCCAGATAATGACAAATTCCACAATCATGGTGAGAGGCAAGGACAGTTCCGGAAAGCGTTGGGGATACCATTGCTTTGAAGCCTACGCAAACGACGACAAGTCTCGCATAACTATGCTTGTAAACAAGCATGTAGAGGAGGGAAAGCCCGTTGCCGAATTGTATTATTACGGAACTGTGTATAATCACCAGCCCGACGCCTATAATTGGTTTAGGATAGGATCGGATGTCCGCCAGCATTCATTCTTGTTTGGCAGGGACAAGGCTATTTTCTATGGTTCGGCAAAAATGACCAACGCACTTACTCTGGGCAATATAGGCAAGGACGACATCCGCAAAGACAAGCCCAAGGGCGACGATGAAACCAACCACGCCGAGGACGCCAAATTCGTGAACTTTACCGAGCTGAAGGACGGCGGCAACGGCACTATTTTCTACGACAAAGACAATGATATCGTCGTGGTAAAAGTTGCCGGAAAATGGAAGCGTCTTGTCTTGCAGGACTTGCCGGAAAATGTAAAATACGACTTTTAAAAAATAGGATAATTGCAATGATACTAAAAAAATTAAACTGCTTGTTTATATGCATCGGCTTTGCGGTTTCGGCGTTTGGCGCCGTAAAGATGCCGAGCATATTTTCTGACAATATGATGTTTCAGCGGGACATGCCTGCGCCAGTATGGGGAACCGCCGAACCAAACGCCGATATACTTGTTGAATTTGGCGGAAAAAAAGTTTCAACCAAGGCGGAAATATCGGGGAAATGGCGCGTTGTCCTCCCTAAGATGAAAGCGGATAAAACCCCAAAGGAAATGACCGTTTTTGAGAATTCAATGCCCGCAAAAAAAATAAAAAACATACTTGTGGGGGAAGTATGGGTTGCCAGCGGGCAATCAAATATGGAATGGAATGTTTCCGGAACGGATACTGCCGAGGAGACAAAAAAAGTCGCCGATTATCCTCAAATGCGCTATTTTAGACAGCGCGGAGACTTCGCGTCTGGCAAGCCGCTTGATGATTGCGTGAACGGAAGATGGGTTGTCACCACGCCGAGGGAGGTTGCCAGTTATTCCGCCGTCGGATTTTACTTTGCGGAAAGGTTAATGAAAGAGCTGGATGTTCCAGTTGGGATAATCTATGCGGCTTTGGGGGCGACTCCAATGCATACATGGCTGCCCGCCGACAAGCTGGATGCAAACGAAGGCCTTAAAATAGATGTCCAGAACCATAAGAAACGCATGCAGGGATACGACTATAACGCTCTCCACAAAAAGTGGGAAGGCGAAGTAAAAAAATATATCGATGCCCGCAAGGATGCCATTCGCAAGAGAGAAAAAAAGCTTCCCCGGCCGTCGAATTTTGTGCAAAACGAGCCCATTCCCGAAGATCCCCAAGGACCGCGCCAACTTCCGTCGGGGTCGTTCAACGCCAAAATCGCGCCCATACTCGGGTTTGCCGTGCGCGGTGTGATTTGGTACCAGGGCGAGGGCGACGCGCATTCCCATAGGGTAGGGCATTTTGAGGAAACTTTTGAGCTTTTAATCAATACTTGGCGCGAGCGTTGGGGGCAAAAAGATATGCCGTTTTACTTTGTGCAGCTTACATCCCATTATCGCCCGCACGATTGGCCGGGAGCCCGCCAAGCCCAGGAAAATGTTTCCCGCAAGCTCAAGAACGCCGAAATGGCTGTGACGGTGGACGTCGGGCTTGAAAAAGAAATCCATCCTCCCAAAAAGAAGCCTGTCGGTGTTCGCCTGGCTAATCTTGCATTGAAAAATATTTACAAGAAAGACGTGGTTTATCCCTATTCACCGTTTTTCAAATCCATGGAACTGAAGGGGGATTCCACCGCGGTTATAACATTTAAAACTGGCGGGAGGAAACTTGAGTGCAGAGGAGAACCGCGCGGATTTGAGATTCTAACTCCAGATGGGAAATGGCTGCCAGCCAAGGCTTCGTTTGACGGCAAAAAGGTGGAGCTTAAGTCTCCGGGCGGTGAAAGAATAATGGCTGCCCGCTACCTTTGGAAAGCTTGGGCAGGCGACGATGTTTGCATATTCAACCAAGACGGGCTTCCTGCGGCTCCGTTCACCACGGAAAAACAGAATTAGTTTTTCCTGCAAATCGCTGTCGGCGTAAAGCCGGGACTGCGGAATGATTTTTACAGGCTGCAATAAAAGTAAAGTTTGTATAAACCAAATCCGCATCCACGCTTAGCCGCGGCGATTTTTGCGTCGGGAAATAATGCCCGAAGAATTCCGGTATCCGGAAAGCTTATATTTTTGCGCCGGACATTTCTTAAAATTGTTCCGTTGCGGATTTTCTTAGCTGCCTAGTGCGAAGAAGCGCGTAAGGATGTGTTCCGGATTCACAACTTTTGCGCGGTAATAGCCTCCGGCAATAAATGCATAAAGCAGCCCGTTATCATGCGGAAAATTTTTTTGCGGCATCTTGAAAAAAAATTGTGAAGACAGTGACTGGCGCGATTTTTGCAGCGGCAGTCCCGAAAATGAACGAATTTGTAATGGGCGGGGATGCGCGCAAATGTTTATTCGTTTTTAATTTGTTTTAGGGCTGTGGTTTATTTGGGCGCAAAAATGCCCGCCGAGTCTCGCGCTTTCGGCAGGTGTGGGCAATTGAAAAGAACGGATATTATCAATTCTAAATTGCGCGCATGGCGTTTCGCAATTTTTTTAATGGAATCCCCGTAAGTCTTCCCTGCAAAGTCATGTTTCCCGCAGGCATTTTTTTGGCGGCATCTTGGGCTTTTTGGGCTTTGGCGCATTTATCCTCTTTTCTGCCGCTTGAAGCAAATTTTCAAAGTCGCCAAAAAAAGGTTGAGAAGGCGCGCTTCAATATTTTAATTTTGTGGTAAATTTTTTAGGAAAGATAAAATGACTGCAGAAAAAATAAAAATCGAAAACGGCAAACTGATTGTTCCAAACAATCCGATACTTCCTTTCATTGAAGGCGACGGCATAGGCCCGGATATATGGAGGGCGGCAGTGCGAGTGTTCGACGCCGCTGTTGAAAAATCTTATGCGGGAGAACGCAAAATAGAATGGCTTGAAGTTCTCGCGGGTGAAAAGGCGTTCAATAAAACAGGAAGTTGGTTGCCGCAGGAGACTCTCGATACTTTTAAGGAATACCTCGTTGGCATTAAAGGCCCGCTTACTACGCCCATCGGCGGAGGCATACGCTCGCTAAACGTGGCTTTAAGGCAGGAGCTTGACTTGTATGTATGCCAGCGTCCGGTACGCTATTTTAAGGGCGTTGACAGCCCCGTGAAACGTCCTGACTTAGTCGATATGGTCATATTCCGCGAGAATACGGAGGATATTTACGCGGGGATTGAATTTGCCAGAGGCACGGATGATGCTGAAAAGCTTGAAGCATTTTTGAAATCCGAATTTCCTGCGCGGTTCGCAAAAATACGCTTCCCGCAGTCTAGCGGAATCGGCATCAAGCCCGTTTCGGAGGAGGGCACGTCGCGCCTTGTCCGCGCTGCTATCGAATACGCCATAAAACAGGGGCGCAAGAGCGTGACTTTGGTCCACAAGGGAAATATAATGAAGTTTACCGAAGGCGCTTTCCGCGACTGGGGGTACAAGGTTGCGCGAGAAGAGTTCGGCGCGGTTGAAATCGACGGCGGACCTTGGTGCAAACTTCCTTGCGGAATAATAGTAAAAGACGTCATAGCCGATGCGTTCCTGCAACAAATTCTAACGCGCCCAGCGGAATACGACGTTGTCGCGACTCTCAACCTCAACGGCGATTATATCTCCGACGCGCTGGCCGCGCAGGTCGGCGGCATTGGCATAGCTCCGGGAGGAAACATAAACTATTCTTCCGGGCACGCGATTTTTGAGGCAACCCACGGCACGGCTCCGAAGTACGCAAATCTTGACAAAGTAAACCCGGGCTCAGTTATTTTGTCGGGCGAAATGATGTTCAGATACCTCGGATGGAACGAGGCCGCCGACGCAATAATCAAGGGGCTCGAGGCCGCTATCAGCGCGAAGGTTGTGACTTACGATTTGGCCCGCCTTATAGAGGGCGCCCGCGAGGTAAAGTGCTCGGAGTTTGCCGGGGAAATAATTAAAAGAATGTAGGGAATTTTGCCTATGAAAGACAGCCTTTTGATAGTGGGATCGGTGGCGTACGACTGCATTGAGACGCCGCTGGACAGCGCGGATTTTATTCTTGGAGGCTCCGCAAGCTATGCGGCGCTTGCTGCATCTTTTTTCAGCTCCGTAAAGATTGTTGGAGTTGTGGGAAACGACTTTAAAGAAAGCGACATATCGCGCCTAGCCGCGCGGAATATCGACATATCTGCGCTTACTTTCGACACGCAAAAACCCACTTTCTTTTGGCGAGGCAAATACCATGAAAACTTCAGCAGCCGCGAAACGCTCGACGTTCGCCTGAACGCCTTTGAAGGCTATATGCCTAAGCTTGGAGAATCCGCAAAAAAGGCAAAGTATGTTTTGCTCGGAAATATTTCTCCGGAAATTCAGGAATCTGTTCTCGGCGATATGGAAAATCCTGAATTTGTAATTTTGGATACCATGGATTTGTGGATTCAGACTGCGAATGCCAAATTGCGCGAACTTATCCGGCGCACGGATTTGCTGATTCTAAACGATTCCGAAGCCAAAATGCTTTCTGAAAACAGAAACATAATATGCGCAGGCGACGCCCTGCTTGAAATGGGAGCCAAGTCTGTCATAATAAAAACGGGAGAATACGGGGCGATGCTTTTCCATCCGGACGGGTTCTTTGTAATACCTGCGTATCCGGTGCGCGACTTGCGCGATCCCACCGGCGCGGGCGATTCTTTTGCGGGAGCGCTTGCCGGTTATATTGCCGGCGCAGGCAAAACAGACTTTGAAACCATAAAGCTTGGTATGCTGGCTGGCGCGGCAACATCCTCCCTTACGGTAGAGTCCTTCTCATGCTACAAACTTGAAGAATCAGGGCTGGGT